>Ga0172382_10000296_pt1 | contig 92016 bp, 96 predicted proteins | sample Leawel138RmetaG_FD_122245 | JGI IMG/M metagenome (GOLD analysis project Ga0172382, IMG submission 122245) | Leachate microbial communities from a municipal landfill in Southern Ontario, Canada - Leachate well 138R metaG | ecosystem: Engineered > Solid waste > Landfill > Unclassified | place... | reverse complement strand
CGTCCATGTTTTCCTGTTCAGGCGATAATGGCGTTTTGTCCGTCGGCGCGCATCGTCCGCGGCCCCTGCCTGTTTTTGATCCCCGGCCTTCCGGTCCGGTTCCGTCTCTGTTCGGCATATCTGCCTCCTCTCGGTTGTTGTGGTTTACTGATCGGACACTGCAAATCCTTCCCGTCCGCTTTCGTCTCACAAATGTTTACTCTCTTCCTCTTCTTCGGCGGCGCCTTCCCAAGCCGCGCAGTTCATAGGCCCCGCCTTCAATTTTCACGGCCTTGCCGGTGACCAGGGCTTCGGCGATGATGCTGCGCGCGTTGCCCAGGATCCGGCCGAAGGTGTGGCGCGATACTTCCATCAGGCCGGCGGCGGTTTCCTGGTCCAGATGCTCGAAATCGCTGAGCCGAATGGCTTCGAACTCTTCGATGGACATGGATATCTCGCCGGTGACGGGCATGCCGTGGGGCACAAAGGCCGCAATAATCGGATAGGCGGAGACAAAGCGGGTTTTTTTCGGTCTGGGCATACGATAAGGTTCCGTTTACGTTTATGATCATTTGAGCATAATATAAGTCCATTTATTTCTTTAATCAAGATTAAAAATGATCATTTGATCAAAACTGGCAGCCCGAACCGGTGGAATTGTTCCGCACTGGAAAGTCAGTCAAGGGTTGTTGAAGGATTGTCCATATCTCTGGAATGCGCCATGTTGCGCTGCAGTGTGTACATCCTGACCCGCTCCGGATAATCGACGGGACGGGTCAGGAATGTGCCGAAAACCGCTTTCGTTGGGTAAAGCAGTTTTGTGCACATTACCAGTGGGCATCCTTGTTGGCGCCGGCGGCATAGGTTACCTTGCCGCCTTTGAAGGCGGTTACCGCATCCATGACCGTGCCGCTGATATCGTTGACCACCTTGATGCCTGCCGCCTCAAGGGTGAGGAATGCTTTCGGGCCGCAATAGCCTGTCAGCAGCACCTCGGCCCCCTTTTTGCTGACCGTGGTTGCCGCCCCGATTCCCGCCCCTTTGAAGGCATTGACATTGCCGCTGTTGTCGACGGCTTCGAAATCCATGGTGTCGGGATCGATGATCAGGATATAGCGCGCCCGCCCGAACCGCGGGTCAACCTCGCTTTCCAGTTGTGTTCCAGTTGCCGTGACCGCAATTTTCATTTTTTGTACCTCCCGGTGCGGCAGGAATTAACGGCCGCCGCCGCCGCAGACCTGGCTGTCGTTGATTTTCGGCAGAACCCCGGCAATGAAGTCCTCGATGACCGGCCTGATTTCCGCCCTTTCGGCATCATGATACACCTCGATGCCGACCTGTCTGAATCCCATCAACGGCCGCATGCCGATGCCGCCGACCACCAGGGCGTTGACCCTGTGCGCGGCCAGCAGATTCACCGGCACCATGCAGCCGCCCTGAACGTGATCCCTGTTGGGCAGGATCGATACACCCTTGATTTCACCGTCTTCGACATCTATACAGGTAAACACGTCGCAGTGTCCAAAATGTCCTGCCCTTCTGCCATTCAGGCCGCCGTTTCCTTCGGAGGGAAACGCCACTCGTATCATTGCCATCAGTTCCGTTCTCCGTCTTATCGAATTGTTGCTTTGAAATCCACGATCCCAAGAGGGTTCATGGATGGTGACTGAATAATTTTGTCCCAGATTTTTTCAACCTGGACATGGAGCGCTGTCCGTTCGCCGTACTCGAAAATGTTCTTTCCCTCCACCATGGAATGGGTAAAAACCGGATCGAAGGGGATCCGCCCCAGGACGGCGATATTGCGTTGCGCCGCCAATTGTTCAATGGCCTCGGTCATTTCCGGGTTGAGGTCGTACTTGTTGATGCACGCCATGCCGGGGACCTTGAAGTGGGCCGCGAGGTCCACCAGACGCTCCATGTCGTGCAGACCGGAGACGGTTGGTTCGGTGACGATGACCAGCGCCGTTGCGCCGCCAAGGGAAGCAATGACCGGACAGCCGATCCCGGGCGGACCATCGGTGATAATCAGGTCATGGCCATGCTCCTCAGCCAGTTCCCGGCTCCGGCGACGGATCAGGCTGACCAGTTTTCCGGAATTTTCTTCGGCAATGCCCAGCCGGGCATGGACCATGGGGCCGAAGCGGGTGTCCGAGATATACCATTCGCCGCAGCGCTGCACCGGGAAATCGATGGCCTGCTCGGGGCAGAAATCCACACAAACCCCACAGCCTTCGCACCGGATTGCGTCAACCTGAAACCGGTCACTGATGCCATCGAACCGGCAGAGGTCAATACAGGTGCCGCAACCGGTGCAAAGGGAGGGATTGATGACTGCCTTGCTGCCGCCCATGAAGTCGGACCGCTGCCTGATCTGCGGCTGCAGCAGGAGGTGCAGGTCGGCGGCATCGACGTCCGCGTCGCAGAGAACGCTGTTTTCCGCCAACGTGGCGAAGGCCGCGGTCAGGCTGGTCTTGCCTGTACCGCCCTTGCCGCTGAGAATAATCAGTTCGCGCATTGCTTCTTCCTGCGCCACGATTCCGTGAACGCTTCAATCCTGCCGTACAGGTTGAGAAACTGTTGCCGCCATTCCGGGATCTCCTCAATCAGCGCCTGACCCCGGGAATATATTTCGGCGATTTGCCGATCAAAGGGAATGGTCATCAGGATCGGCACCTCCTCGGACTCGGCATAGGCAAAGACCTTCAGGTCGCCGATGTCGGCCCGGTTGATCACCAGTCCGCAGGGAATATTCAGGACCCGCACCGCCTCGACCGCCAGGCGCAGGTCATGGAGGCCGAAAGGGGTCGGCTCGGTCACCATGAGGATGAAATCCGTCCCGTTCATGGCGGCGATGACCGGACAGGAGGTCCCGGGCGGCGCATCGATGATCGTCACCAGATTCGGATCCGCCTCGGCTTTGACCTTTCTGATCAACGGCGGCGACATGGCTTCCCCGACCCGCAGCCGGCCGTTGATGAACCCGATGCCATTGCGGCGGCCGAAGGAAATCGTGCCCAGTTCCCGTCCTGTTTCGCTGATCGCCCCCTCCGGGCAGACCAGCATGCATCCTCCGCAGCTGTGACAGAGTTCCGGAAAGACCAGGACCTTGCCCCCAATCACCGTAATGGCGTTGAAGCGGCAGATCTCCGCGCATTTCCCGCAGCCGCTGCATTTCTCCCCGTCGATCAGAGGGATCGGCGTCTCCACCTTTTCCGTACGGCTGATCAACGGTTTGAGGAACAGATCGGCGTTGGGCTCCTCCACGTCGCAGTCAAGCAGTTCAACCTGTTCTCTCAGGGCAAGGGCCAGATTTGTGGCGACTGTGGTCTTGCCTGTTCCGCCCTTGCCGCTGGCCACGCTGATAATCACTTTTTTTCCGCCCCCACGGCTGTCGGTTCCATCAGGCCGGTAATCTTTCCGAGCAACTCCAGCAGTTTTTCCCCATCTTTTTCTGTGGGGCGGGGAGGCAGCTGCATTAGGACGCCAAGGCCCTCGGTGGCGTCATGGAATTCGTCATCCGGCAGGGAACCGACCAGCGCGGTGTTGACCAATGGATTGATGCGTACTATCTGGTGGATAAACCGGATGCCGGCTTTGTCCGAGAGATGACCCCCGACAATCACCAGGTCCACGGCCTTTTTGCCCTTTTCTCTCAACTGCTCGAGCCCGGCGGAGGCGCTGCCGGCATAGACGAGATGGGTATTGCCCGCCTTGCTCAATCCTTGAGCCAGGTCGTCGAAGAGCCACCATTCATTGCCAATGAGCAGGATGTTCATTTTTCCTCTGTACAAAGAATTCCTTTTCCCCCGGTCGGGGGGGAGCTGGCCAGCAGTAGTTACCTCGGCGCCCCAGGCTGCCCGGATTGCCGCCCCCGGGCTTTCTCCGGGGGCGCCTGGTAACGGCTGATCGATCCCGGACCCTGGTCCTGCCGGCCGTCAACTTGGCTATACCCTTTGCCGCCGCTGTTCTCCCCGGCCGTTTTCGCCTGCTATCGATTCGGATCCCCGTTGGAGGAATCGTCCGGCAGGTGGCTGAGCAGTTCGCTGCCCCGGCGGATTTTGCCGCGGCAGCAGATTCTTCTGTCGCACCCGGGCATGATGAATTCGGTCCACTCGGGGTTGTCCTGACTCAGGGTTTCCAGGACCTCCTGCACGTTTCCGGCAATGAAGGGAATCACTTCGAATTCCGCGTTCTCGAGCATGATGGCCGAATCCTGGGAGACAGCGCCGCAGATAAGGACCGCGATGTTCTGGGCTCGTAACAGTTGCATAAGCTGGAAGGGATTCTCCGGGTCGAGTTCCAGGGTCGACATTCTGCCGAGGCGTCCATCAACAAGCTCTGCTATCAGCAGGGTCCTGGCGGAATCAAAAACCGGCGACACCCGATGGCCCCATACCGTCACAGCGATCTTTTGCACCGCGCCTTTCTGCTCCATATACGTAGTTAAGCAAAAGCGATGCCTGTTCCGGTTAACAGGACGATGATTTCATAACATAAAGGAATGATAGAGTTTTTATTGCACTGTGGAAGGGCGGGAGGATACAGGGGAGCGTCGCACGGTTGCGCTAATGGGCGGAGTTGCGACTCTGTACAGTCGCGCTATTGCAACTGTCAGGGCGACTTGGAGCTGGTCGAACGGCCGTCAACGGCCGGCAGGGCGATGTTGAATTTCTTGATCTTGCGGAAGAGGGTGCTTTTGTGTATTCCCAGTTCCCTGGCCGCGGCCAGGCGGTTATAGTCGTTGCGCCGCAGGGCCTCGAGGAGGACCTCCTTTTCGGTGAGAACATGTGCCTCCCGCAACGGCGAGGGAGAGGGAATGGCGGTGAGCAGGTAGGCGGGCAGGTGACTGACGCCGACTTGCCCCCTGGAGCAGAGAATGAACGCGTGTTCGATAATATTTTCCAGCTCCCTGATATTGCCGGGATAATGGTGCCGCATCAACAGCCACATGGCTTCCTCGTCGATCCCGGTCACCGCCTTGCCCCGCAGCCGGTTCATCTTATCGATGAACCGCTCGGTCAGCAGGGGGATGTCCTCTTTGCGCTCCCGCAGGGGAGGGAGCTGAAGCCGGACGATATTGATCCGGTAGAATAAGTCCTGGCGGAATTCCCCCCGGTCCAGCAATTCGGCAAGGTCGCGGTTGGTGGCGGCGACAATCCGCACATCGGTCCGCTGCCTGTCAACTCCGCCCAGGGGTTGAAACTCCCGTTCCTCGAGCACCCTGAGCAATTTGACCTGAAAGGCGGGACTGATCTCGCCCACCTCGTCAAGCAGGATGGTGCCGCCGTCGGCTATGGCAAAATAACCGGGCTTGTCCTTGACCGCGCTGGTAAAGGCCCCGGCCTTGTAGCCGAACAGTTCCGACTCCAGCAGGGTGTCGGGCAGGGCGCCGCAGTTGATGGCGACAAAGGGCTTGTCCCGGCGGGACGAAAGATCGTGCAGGGCCCTGGCCAGGATTTCCTTGCCGGTGCCGGTTTCGCCCTCGATCAGTACCGTACTGTCGCTTTCGGCTATTCGGGGCAGAACGGTGAAGATTTTTTTCATCAGGGGGCTGCGGGAAACCATGTCGCCCTGCTGGAAACTGGAGCGCAATTCCCGCCGCAGTTCCTCGATCACGGTATTGTCGCGGAATGTTTCCACCCCGCCGAGGATGTCCCCCTGCTCATTTTTCAGCGGCGCGGTGGAGACCGAGATGGGGACCCGTCTTTTCTCGCTGTTGATGATGTAGGTCGACGTGCTGACGTGGGTCGTGCCTTCCTTCATGGTCCGGCGCAGGACGCAGCCCCCCTCGCACATGTTGGAACGGAACACTTCCCAGCAGTAACGGCCGATCGCCTCGCGGCGGGGGGTGCCGGTGATTTCCTCGGCGGCCCTGTTGAAGGAGGTGATCCGCCATTCATGGTCGACGGTGAAAACGCCGTCGGAGATACTCTCCAGGATGATCTCCGTGGCGTTGGCGGGCAGGGCGGCCTTTTTTTTCTTCACGACCTACTGTTGATCCGCTTGGTTGTGCAGCACCGCTGCTTTGTTGTCCCGGGTTGTCCAGGCTCCGGCCGGGGGCTGGCGGAAAAACAGCTTAGCCGGCCGGTCTTTGTATATGACACGTAATTTCGGCCTGATTGCAATAAAAATCGGGCCGGGAGGGGACTTTCCTCTCTTTTCGCTCCAAGGGCCCTGGTCCGCCCGCCCTGCGCCGCGCGGGCAACGGCGGGATGCGGACTGTCAATAGACGGGGACCAGCGAATAGCCCTGGGCCTGATAGCCGATCATGGAAATCCAGCCGTTGCGAACATGCTTGATGGCGGGGAGGATCGTCGCCGGATCCACTCCCATGACTTCGGCGGCGAAAATGCAAATTTCCAGTTTGATGCCTTGCCGGGCCATTTCTCTGACAATGGCTCCAATCTTTTCAATATATTCCTGCTCCTCGGGCTGGAATCCCTTGACATCGGTTGTGACGAGCTTGACCGCCGGACCGATGAACACGACGACGAACTCGGGCCGTTCGTCCACGACCCGGATATTGCCGTCGCTGAAGGTCTGGAGGATGAGGTCGAGCTGAATGGCCGCGCTTTTGGGCGCGCCGGCCCGGACATCAAAGACGGTCCTGATCGAGCTTGCTCCCTGCAGGCCTTCATATTCCTCCGGCTGCGATTGTTCCCCCTTCGCGGGCAGAACGGCAAGGAGCAGAATGAGGCCGGCCAGCAGAACGTTTCTGACGGCATCGATGTTGGTGCGCATTGTTCTTCCTCCTGTGTCCAAGTGTTTGCAGGTTTCATGTTGCTCCCCCGTCCATGTGCTCCCCGGTTCCTCGGGGGGGGGCGTCATGGGGGCCAAGTTTTGTCACTCCGGGGGCGGGTTTCCCATTATATCAAGCCGAGCCAGTCATGGAAAATAAATACCAGGATTTCAAAGGCGATGAGCAGGATGATGATCCATTCAAGTGCCGATGAATGCTGATGGCGCAGCTCTTCGGCGACCAGGCCGAGCACATCGTTGACCGTGTTCAGCTTGTGCTGGATCAGGTGCAGACGTTGTTCGAGCTCCAGGTAGCCGATGGTTTTCTGGTAGTAATGCTGGTATTCGGGGTAATCCCAGAAAAATTCCGGGGTATCCAGCAGGTCGAAGCGCAGGAGAATGTCGCTTTTGCTCAGGTGTGCCTTCCCCTGCCAGCGGGAAAGGGTTCTGCGTTTCATGGCGATGCGGCCGTTGCGGGCGAGGTCGGCGGCAATGGCCTGGGTGTCGCCGATCAGATTTTTTGCCCGCCGTTCAAAAACCGACAGCTTGCTGCTCTGGGCCAGGGCGTGGCTGACCGCCAGCCGGCACAGCGGTTCCTCGCTGTCCATGGTGATGCGGTCGAAATGGATGCGGAAGGCGTCGCCGCCCGCGTATTCAAAATAATCCTTCTCAATCTCGGGCTCGGGCCTGCTGAAGGCCGGTTCGAGCCAGGACAGGTCAGGTTCGGCCGTATCGGTCTGCCAGACGACGACAACGCCGTAGGAAAAAACAAAGTACTCTCCCTTTTCCCAGGGGATGATAAAGGCCCCTTTGATTTTCCTGCTGGCGGGGAAACGACTGGCCAGCATGGTTATCTTGCCGATGTCGAAATCCTCGGCAAGACAGTACGAGACAATTCGCTGTGCAGGCAAGTCAACACCCTCCTTGCGGCCGAAAAAAACACTCTTTGCGGATATCCAGTCCTTGTTGCCGGCCGCCGGGTTCTGTTATGCTGTCGGCCGGCCGGTATTATCGGCAACTATAATAGCACCATATCCATCAATCTGCTACCTGGAGGCCGCTATGCTCCGAAAAATCACCGTTCACGCCGTTCTGCTGCTGGCCGTCGTTCTGCTCCCCGGCTGCGGTGCCGGGTTGCGGCCGGAAGCTTCCGGCCACGGGTCCTCCGGGCCGGTTGAGTTCATCATTCTGCAGATGAACGACATCTATGAGCTCACCCCTGTCAGCGGGGGAAGGGAAGGAGGGCTTGCCCGGGTTGCCGCCGTCAGGAAGGAACTGCTGGTCGAGAATCCCAATACCGTAACCGTTCTGGGCGGCGACCTGTTCAGTCCATCGGCCCTCGGCACCGCCATGGTGGACGGCAAGTCCCTTGCCGGCCGGCAGATGGTTGCCGTCATGAATCTGCTCGGCCTTGATTACGCCACCTTCGGCAACCATGAGTTTGACCTCGGGGAGCGTGATTTCCTCGACAGACTGGCGGAATCCGGTTTCACCTGGATTTCCGCCAACGTCTTCGACCGGCACGGCCGACCGTTCCCCGGGGTGGTCGACAGAAAAATCATCGAGTTGGAAGACGGTGGGGGCCGGACCGTGCGGCTGGGTCTGTTCGGACTCACTGTTCCGGCCAACAGAAAGGAGTACGTCAGCTATGCTGATCCGCTTGAAACTGCCCGGGCCATGGTCAAGGCACTCCGGCCCGAGGTGGATGTCCTGGCGGCGTTGACCCATCTGCCGGTGGACGACGACATCGCCCTGGCGGCCGGTGTGCCGGGCATTGATCTCATTGTAGGCGGCCATGAACATGAAAACATCCAGCTTTGGCGGGGGGCAGGCTTTGTGCCGGTGTTCAAGGCCGACGCCAACGCCCGCACCCTGTATGTCCATCGCCTTGCCGTGGATCCCGATTCCGGCGGGATCACCATTCGTTCCGAGCTGCGGCGGGTGACCGACCGCGACCGGGCCGATCCGACCGTGGGGGCGGAAGTGGAGCGCTGGCAGGAAGCAGGCTTTGCCGCCTTCCGCCGCCAGGGCTTTGATCCGGAACAGGTGGCCGCCGTCATTCCGGAGCCGCTGGACGGTCTGGAGTCCAGCGTGCGCAACCGGCCCACCAACCTGGCCTCGCTGATCGCCCGGTCCCTGCGGGCCGCGGTGCCCGGCGCGGAGCTCGCCTTCTATAACAGCGGGGCGGTCCGGATTGATGACGTCCTGCCGGCGGGGCCGCTGACGCAGTATGATATTATCCGCATTCTGCCCTTCGGCGACAGGATATGCGAAGCCGTCATTGACGGCTCCCTGCTGCGCCGGGTCCTGGACCAGGGCCAAAAGAACCGGGGGAGCGGCGGCTTTCTGCAGGCGGCGGGCGCGGTGCGGGACGGCCAGGGGGCATGGCTGATCAATGGCGAGCCCCTGGATGACAACCGCACCTACCGAGCGGCGGTCAACGATTTTCTTCTTTCCGGCCGGGAGGGGAACCTCGCATTCTTTTCGCAGTCCAGCCCGCTTGTCCAGTCCCAATGCATCGAGCAGAGCGATATGCGCCGCGTCTTCGGCGACTACCTGGCCCGGCAGTACGGCCGTCACTGAGCGGCGGCCCGATCAGGGGCCCGGGGATGTCTCGGGGGGCCGTTCAGCAGCCCATCAGCGGCGCCCGTCTTTTGGACATGGACCTGATTTTCACCGTTTCGCCGGGCTCGAGGAGTGCGGCCTTGCGGCCGCAGTCAAGAACCAGGGTGTCCTTCCGGGCGGAGACGACCTTGCAGTCGATGATTTCAGCGGCCAGGGCCGCAGTTGCGAAGAGTCCCAGGACTGCCGCCAGGAAAACGATGCCGCTGATTTTCATGGTTTCCTCCTTCTCATGGTTTCAGCCTCTGTCCGGTCCGGCCCGCCGGCCAGCCCTTCAGGATATGGCGTAGAGACGCTCAACCTCTTCAGGCCCGGTGGTGCAGAGATCCAGATCCTTGAGGATGCCGTTGCCGATGCTGTATATCCATCCGTGCACGGCCAGTTCCATGCCGCTGCTCCAGGCATTCCGGACAATGGTCGTGTGGCAGATGTTGATGACCTGTTCGCGGACGTTCAGTTCGCAGAGCAGGTCGAACTTTTCCCGGTCGTCCGCCGTCGCCTCGAGCCGGGCGCGGTGCAGGCGGCAGATGTCCCTGATATGCCGGAGCCAGTTGTCGATCAGACCGTGCTCCCCGCCTTCCAGGGCCGCCTTGATCCCGCCGCAGCCGTAGTGGCCGCAGACGATGATATGGCGTATGCGCAGCACTTCGACGGCATACTGCAGCACCGACAGGCAGTTCAGATCGGTGTGGATGACCAGGTTGGCGATGTTGCGGTGGACAAAAATTTCGCCGGGCAGCAGATCGACGATCTGGTTGGCAGGCACCCGGCTGTCTGAGCAGCCGATCCACAGATACTCGGGCTTCTGCTGCTTGGACAGCTTGAGGAAAAAATCCGGATCGGCCTGCTTTATGCCCGCCGCCCAGTGGCTGTTCCGTTCAAAAAGATGGTTGAGCACCCGCATTATCGTAATCTCCCGGCTGCCGGTGTTGCCTCCCCGCCACAGTTATTCCTGCAGTAGAGCAGGAACGGTTCGCAGGCCTATCCTATTCGGATTTGCCGGGAGATGCAAGGGTGGGGAGGGAGATGAAACGGAGAGCGGGAAGGAATTTGAGTAGGCAGTCGGCAGCGTACTATAAAAGGCAGAAACGGGAGGACGGAACGCGGGTTCGCCGGGAGTTGGGGCAGTCGGTAGAAAATAAGGGTTGGATGCTTACGGAAGAAGGCAAGGGAGGAAGCAGAGAGAAGCGGTGCGGGGTCATGGTTTTTTTTTGGGCGGCGTACGCAGGGCCAGGAAATAGACGGCCGCGTTGATGAGAATGACGGCGGCGCCGAGGAGAAACTGGATTTCCCGCGTCAGGGCCGCCGGATAGATGATCGGGACAAGGTAGTGTTCGATGAAGCCACCTGCATATCCGGCCTGGCCGGCTTTTGACCGCAGCAGGTTTTCCAGCGGGGTGAGGGGGCAGAGCCAGCCCCGGAACTCGATGGCCGCCGCCCAGGCCGCCGCCGGCAGGTGGACGAAGGCCCATTTCCTGTCCCAGCGCGCCAGCACGCCGCCGGTGACGACGAAGACGATAAAGAGCAGGTGAATGAGGACAACCGTGTCAGCCAGTAATGAATAGAGCATCAATATCTCATAGAAATCGGGATCGAAATCGAAATCGAAATCGCAAAACCTTCCAGTCAATACAGGAAGATTGCGGAAACATGTTTATTCCCTCATTTACGCCCGCACAGTGCGGGGTAACGGCACCGGGAATGGAAGATTTTCGCCTTACCGGCCCAGGCCGAGGAGAAAGATTCCCGTCCAGGCCGCGGTCCTGATCCAGTTGGTCCGGATCAGCCGGTTGATGACGGCAGGGTTTTTGCCGTCCCTCCGCAGCGCCGTATGGCAGGGGATCGACAACAGAAGGCTGGAGGCCCAGACCATGGCGATGCCCGCCAAAATCAGGAGGGTGGATACGTCCGGCGCTGTCAGGAAAACCAGGACCGCCAGCGCCAACTGGGCCATCATCAGCGATCCGGCGATGGCGCTGATCAGTTGCATGTAGTGGCGGTGCCAGCCCCTGAACTCTTCCGTGTCGACATGGGCCAGGGAAGGGTAGATGATCAGCTGCACCAGCCAGATCAGTACAACCAGGCCGAAGTTGACCATGTCCAGCCACTGGTTGGGATTCACCGGCATCTTCCGCTGTCCCCGACAGGCTATCTGCTCCGGTCGCCGGCCTGCTTGATCCCCAGGCAGTACCGGTGGGGGCCCGGAGTGCCGTACGGGACAAAGGCCACCCGGTCCCCGGCCCTGATGACATGGTCAAGCGGCCGGGCGACATGGTTGCAGAACACGGCTTCAATTTTGTCCAGGGGCAGTTCCAGGTCCAGGGCGATCTCCCTGGCGGTCCTGCCCCCGGGCGGCACCCGGAGCTCCACGGTGACCGGCAGCCCCTGTCTGGTCCGCAGAGTGTGCAGGAGGCCGAACATGCGGATGACCGCCGGTTTATCCGCGGCCATGGCAAAGCTGCATCGGGTGATGGTTCATGCCTGATCCTCCTTCAGGGAGACTTCTTCCACTTCAAAATGATAGAGGTCAACGTCAAGGCACCGGTTGCGGAGCGGCTCGCCGACATGCAGAACCAGTTTGGCGACCTCGGCGACCTGCAGGGAGGCAATCACCGCCGGGGTGAACGCCGGGTTGCCCTGACGGGATTCGATGCCCGGCAGTTCATGGTTGCGGGGGTAGAGCCGCCGCATGGTTCCGTCGCCGGGAAACTGGGTTGCCACGCGGCCGTACCAGCCCGCGATGGTCCCATGCACCAGGGGAATGGAGCGGGCATCGCATCTGTCCGCCAGCAGCAGCCGGGCAGGGATGGAATCCAGCCCGTCGACGGCCACATCAACTCCACGCAGGAGTTCATCGCCGTTATGCCGGGCAAAGGCTTCGGCGACCGGCAGGCAGGTCACGGCGGGATTGATGGTTGCGACCCGGCGGGCGGCGGCTTCCGCCTTTTTCTGACCCACCAGGTCCGGGGTGGCGAACAGCTGCCGGTTCAGGTTGTGCTCCTCGAAGACATCCGGATCAACGGCGACGATCACGCCAATGCCCAGCCGGGCCAGTTCCTCGATGACGTACCCGCCGAGCCCGCCGCAGCCGACGACCGCCACCCGGCTCCGAAACAGGGCAAGCTGCTGGTCAATGGATATCGTCTCCCTGTTCCTCTGGTAGCGGACCGGCAGGATGGAGTTGCCGAGAGCGGTTTCCTCGACCTGGGCCAGGGTCAGCCCGAAAAGCCCGGCCGCCTCCGCCTGGTCGGCCAGGGGCAGCAGACCGTCCGGCGCCCGGTCGCGGAGAAATTGCACGAGGTTCCGCACTTCAGCCCCCGCCGACGAGCGGAAAAAGGGACAGGGCGTCGCCCTCGGCCAGGGCCTGGTCGATGGAGGCGTTGCGGCCGTTGATGAAGATGATGCCCACTTCCGCTTCGGGAATCCCCAGCTCGGTGACGATCTGCTTCACGGTGACAGGCGCGTCGTACTGCCTGGTTTCCTCCTTGAAGCGGCCGATCCGGAAGCCGGCGAAAAGCCTGACTGTAACCTGCATGGGTTCATTGTAGCAGGTTTCCGCGGCGCAGGAAAGGGGCGGCGGCCGATCCGCCCCTGTTTTCCGGCATCCCCGTCAAACCGTGCCGGGTCAGAAGTTCCAGAACTCGTCGATTTCCTCCCCGGTAAAGTCCCAGACCACGTTGTGCGGCGGCAGTTCTTCCCGGGAGAAGAATTCCGGCAGCCGGTCGTCCTTGTTGGTGAAGCCCGCCGCCAGGTTGAATTGATGCTCGGTGCGCAGGATGTTCTTGCCCAGCTCGGTGACGTCGTCGGCGGTCAGACTGATGCCGAAGCGGGCGTTGATCATGTCGACGATGGCGGTGAACGCCTCCGGGATGTCCAGGGCCGGGAAGGCGACAAAGATGCAGAGGCCGGCGCTGTCCAGAGCCGCGGTGGCGATCTGCAGGTTGCGCGACAACTCGACCTGGCCTTCCTTTTTCAGGGGGTCGACGTCGCCGCCGACCTTGAGGATGTTGGTGGCCACGGCATAGCCGGCGGTATGATCGGCGCCCATGGTGCTGGTGCAGTAGGTGATGCCGATGCCCTTTACCGCCCGTGGGTCATAGGCCGGGATCGCCTGGTTCTTGACCACCGGCACGCGGGTGACGCCGTACGCTTTGCCCACGGCGCCGGCGCCGCTGCCGATGAGCCGCCCCAGGGGCGTGCCCCGGCGGACATCCTGGTCCAGGATGCGGAGAATGCCGGCCCCGTCGCCGAAGGGCAGCAGGCCGCCCTCCATGGCCACGCCCATGGTCACCGAGGTCTCGATGGTGTCGACGCCGATGTCGTCCATCAGACTGTCGGCCTCGGCGATCTGGTCCAGGTCGTCCACGCAGCAGTCGGCGCCCATGGCCCAGATGGACTCGTACTCAAAGCCGGAGGTCTTGTATTTGCCATTGGCATCATTGAATATCTGCGAACACTGGATGACGCAGCCCATGTGGCAGCCGTGCCTGGTCTTGCCGCCCCGCTTCTCGATGAGGTCGTGCATGGTCTCGCCGGAGATGTTGTCGTGGTGCTCGAACTGGCCGTAGCGGAAATTGCGGGTGGGCAGGCCGCCGGCCTCGTTGATGACGTTGATCAGCACCGAGGTGCCGTAGGTGGGCAGCCCCTGGCCGCTGACCGGGTGCTCCTGCAGGGCCCTGGCAAAGACCCTGACCGCCGTTTTGAATTTCTCCGGTTCGGCGATGGGCACCGCCGCCTCCCTGGGCACGTTGACGGCGATGCATTTCACCCTCTTGGAGCCCATGACCGCCCCCAGTCCACCGCGGCCGGCGCTGCGGACCTTGCCCTCCGGGTCCTTGACCGAGATGTTGGCGACGGCCATTTTCATTTCTCCGGCCGGGCCGATGGAGATCACCCCGGTTCTGTCGCCGTGCCGCTCCACCATGGCGTTGACCACGGCGAAATTTCCCTTGCCGGTCAGGCCGGGCTCCTCGCTGATGGTCACGCCGTCGGCGGTGACATGGAGGCTGTACCAGGCATCTTTTTCCGGCTGCCCCTCGATGATCAGGGCCTTGATTCCGAGTTTGGCGAGCTGCTGGGAGGCGGTTCCGCCGGCGTTGCTTTCCTTGATGGTCCCGGTCAGGGGACTCTTGGCGCCGACGCTGAGCCGGCCCGAGTTCGCAGTCACGGTGCCGCTGAGCAGGCCGGGAGCGAAAACGAGCTTGTTGTCCGGCCCCAGGGGATGACAGGTGGGGGGCACCTCGGCGGCGACAATGGTCGAGGTCAGGCCGCGGCCGCCCAGTCCGGCCCACTGTTCCGGAACATCCTCGGTTTTTACCGTGAGATCCGTCATGTTTACCCGATACATTCTGTCAGCCATTTTCTGCCTCCCATGGGTCCTGTGATTGTCGTGGTATGCTGATCGGTGATCCCGCCTCCCGGCTGATGAGATCCGGCTGCGGGTGCTTTTCCGTCGCCGCCCTGGGCGCCGGGACGTTCAAGAAGATTCCGGCCCCGGACTCCGGGGACATCCGGACAGCCGCATTTCTGTCGCCTGTTCCCTTCGTTGCAGCCCCAAGGCCGGAACAACGGAGAAAAAACGGGAATGAATACTCTATTATCGGAAGCGCGCCGGAGGGTGTCAAGCAATTTAACAGATTGATTTTATGCTTTTTTTGGCATACTTTTGGGGTGCTGGACCCAGGCTGGAACCCATATCCCGGCCCGGGAAAAATCAGGGCGGAAAGTGGGTCGGCAGGAACCTGCTCGGAAAACACGGAAACATGCTGCCTGCGAGAAAGCAGATTGCGGTGCGGAAATTTTTTTACGGGGCGGAAGAACGGGAAAGGCCTCCGACAGCAGCAAGCATCAGGGCCGGCCGGTTGGTGCAGATCTTGTCCACGCCCAGGGCGTGCCAGAAGGGTAACAAATCCGGGTAATCCACCGTCCAGACGCTGACGCGGACTCCATGCCCATGTGCCTCGGCGACAAGTCCCTTGTCCACTGTCCGATGGCTGCAGTGGATCCATGGTAAACCATGCCGCCTGGCGGCCGCCAGAGCCTCAGGCCCGTTCCCGATCAACGCCAGGGCAATTTCAGGAGCCATGGCGCGAACCTGCAGCAGGGAGGGCAGATCAAAGGAGGACACGATGTATTTCCGCTCCTTGCCGAACCGGCGCAGAAGCCCCGCGACGCTTACCGGCACAGGAGCTCCCGCGGGGAATGTTTTGATCTCCACATTCAGGAGAACAGGGGTCGGGGCGACCATTTCCAGCACATCGCTCAGGCGGGGAATTCTTTCCCCGGCGAACGCCCTGCCGAACTTGGCCCCCGCATCGAGACGGAGAAGTTCGTCAACCGTCATGTCCCAGACATACCCGGAACCATCGGTGGTCCGGTCCACGGTGGCGTCGTGAATCACCATGGGCGTCCCGTCCCTGGCAGGACGGACATCGAGTTCGATGCTGGGAACGCCTGACCCGAGAGCCCGTTTGAACGCCGCCAGGGTATTCTCGGGGGCATTCGAGCTGTCGCCCCGGTGCGCTTCAATCAATGGCTTCATGTCGCCGCGTTCGTTTATTCAGAGACATTTCCTGGATACTGCGGGTGTCCCCTTGTTCCCCGACCTGGACGGATGCCCTTGGCAGCACGGCAGGGCAAAATTGTCCGGCCCCTTTGATCCAATTATATGATTGGCGAATAAATAAAGTCAAATAGGAGAAGTGAAGGAATCGGCCATCGCAACAAGCAGGAAAAATCGGGAGACGGCAATCATCATATAGCGGGAAAGGTTGCCCGCGCATGAATAAGGGCGTCCCGCTGTTACAGCCTGATGTTTCTGCCGGAAATTGGTTTGATTTTCTCGTGATATATATGTATTATATGGATATATTTATTCATGGAATAGTATTCTGCATGCTGGCGGAGGAAGGTGAATAAACTTTGGGCGGAACGGCAAGGCAGGGGAGTTGTCATGGCGAAAGCAAAGAAGCACTTTCTCATACGGTCAAAAATCTGGATCGAGGATGAACAGGGCGAAGTGGTATTCGGGAGCGGCAGGTACCTGATCCTTGAGACCGTGGACCGCACGAGATCCCTTCAGGCGGCTGCCAAGGAACTGAAAATGAGCTACAGGGCGCTGTGGGGGAGGATCAAGGCATCGGAGCAGCGTTTGGGGCATGCCCTGGTCATGCGGGACGGCAAGGGATCAAAGTTGACGCCCTTTGCCGAGAACCTGCTGGTCCAGTATCGGAAAGTGCAGGAAAACATCCGGGACGAATCGGACGAAATCTACAACGATCTTATTTCCGAGTATATTGAACAATGAAGACCGGTTTTCGTTTCGGGAAGGACGTTCGCAAGGAGCTGCATTGCGCCCGCAAGGGGTTGCCGGGAACCTGCAAAATGTCTCCCTTCACGAACCGGTTTGATCCAATTTAGTGAGAATTTTTTCGAAGTTTTCCACCCATACCGGAGCCACCAGTCCCTCCTGAAACCACATGATGGACTGGAGCAGGACAAGCGCCCGGAAATCTTTCAGGGATTCGGCATAATCAGGATGATCGAAAAAGCTGGTCGCCACCGACAGGGCGAGATCATGGGTTGAGTAGGGTATCGGCCCGGAGTGTTGGATTTCCGCCAGCTTCCGCACCTCCTGCCTGTCTACTATCCCCATCAGTATTTCCTTGGCGGCCACGGTTATCGCCTCGTCCAGGTTTGCCCGCTTCGGCGGCGGCGGATTGCCGTAGACGGACAAGATGAACTCGTTCACGGAATTGGCCGGTTTTTTATTCCTGAAAAATCCGAACATAACAGACTCCTGCCGACTCCTGTCAAGTCGGTATGGGTATCGGGGCAAACAAACAAATCATCAGCACGGCGAGCCGTTTTTCTCAAATCACCGATTCGTCAACAGGACAAAGAGATGTGAGAAAAACGCAACCTGCGGTACAGGTGACTGATCTCAACAATCCGAAAGTTTGATCAGGCAGTATTGAACATATCACCAATTGACAGTGGGGGGGAGTCAAATTTTGCCTGATTGCCGGAATCAGCACCTATGAACTGGTAACGATTATCAAATTTTTTTTGCGCTCCCGGGGGGAGACGATTCGGGCGCCGGAAATCTCAACATTCGCGAAGGGCATGGGACCGGGGATTTATTTCGTCAATACAGGGATATCCAACCGAGCCTGGGGCGCAGCTACTTCCCGGGGGGTTCCTTGCCGACGTAAATGTCGTGCATCCAGTATCCCGAGCGGCCTTCCCCGCCCGGATATCCTTCAACGCCGAAACCGTGCTGTTCCCCGTCTTTCCACTCGCCGATATATTTGAAACCGTCCGGCCAGGTGAAGGTTCCCTGACCTTGTGCGGCTCCGTCCTTGAATTCACCCGTATATGTACAGCCGTCGTGCCAGGTGAGTGTTCCCTGGCCGTTTTCTTTGCCGTCTTTCCAGCCGCCGATGTATTTCTGCCCGTCCGGCCAGGTATACGTCCCCCGCCCATTTGGCAATCCATTCCCGAATCTGCCGACGTATCTGCATCCGTCGGGGTAGATTGCCGTTCCTTTCCCTTCGGGCTTCCCGTCCCTGAAGCCGCCTGTATACCTGCCGCCGTCGGCGAAGGTCTGGGTCCCCTGGCCCTCTCTCTTCCCGGCTCTGTATTCGCCTGCGTATTTTTCGCCGCCCGGCCAGGTGCAGGTCCCCTGCCCATGGGGCGTATCATCGCGGTATTCCCCTTCATATTTTTCCCCGTCCGGCAGAATCCGGATTCCCCGGCCGTGCCGCTCTCCATTTTTCCAGTCGCCCGCATAGGTTGAGCCGTCACGGTAGATTTTGACTCCCCTGCCGTCTGGGCGCCCTTCGCTGAATGCCCCTGTGTATACCGAGCCGTCCGAAAAGATTATGGTTCCCTCGCCGTTGGGCACGCCGTTCTTGAAGGCGCCCTGATATTTCGAGCTGCCGGCAATGGTCATGGCCCCCCGGCCATGGGGAGCCCCTTCCGCCCATTCCCCTTCATATTTTTTCCCGCCGGGCCAGAGAAAGGTACCCCGTCCGTTTTGGCAGTCTCCTTCGACACATTCGCCGAACCCGGTCAACGGCAAGAGCATCCCGATCAAAAAGAGGGACATGAGCGGTGCGGTTTTCATGCATCCGGACTCCCGGCTCTGCGGTTGACTTTCACGCTGCTCCCCTCCATGGCTCACGGGAGGTATTTGGCATTATTCGGGCAAAATGTACGCTCAGCCCCTTTAAGTATATTATCGGCTGATAAACAAAGCAAATACCGTTGAGTGGAGGACGGCAATCCGACCGGGGAGATCCCCGGGTCCGGGAAAAAGTGCAGGGCCCTGTCAGGGGGGAGGATACAGGCCGGAATCGGCGGCCGGCAGGGCGTGTTCGGGGTTCCTTGCCTCGCCGGCTGCGGTGACGTACACTGCGGCTCCGTCCGGCAGGGGGCACCTGTTTTCGCAGATTCCGCAGCCGATGCACAGGGCGTCGACCACATAGGGCTGCCGGACCGTGACCGTTTCGCCCCGGTCGTTTTCCACGACCGCTTCCCGGAAGCGGATCGCTTTTTCCGGGGTCGGGCAATGCTCCTCGCAGACGATGCAGGGTATCCCCTTGGCGTATGGCAGGCAGCGATCGGTGTCAAAAAAGGCGTGGCCGATTTTGCAGGTATGCTTGTCCGGCAGTGCCAGTTCGCGGATGGCCCCGGTGGGGCAGACCTGGCCGCAGAGGGTGCAGTTGAACTCGCAGTAGCCGATGCGGGGAATCAGCCGGGGGGCAAACATGCCTTCCAGACCTGATTCCAGAAAGGAAGGGTGCAGGGCGTTGCCGATGCAGACCTTCATGCATTCCCCGCAACGGACGCAGCGGCCGAGAAATTCAGGTTCCGGCAGGGAACCGGGCGGGCGGATCAGGAAGGGATCGGGGACCCTGGCCATGCTCCTGACACCGGAAAAGAGCGGCAGCAGGGCGGCTCCGCCAAGAGCTGCCATGACCGCGCGTCGCGAAAGGGAGACCGGGGCGGGGCGGCGCGAAGGCGGGGAGAAACGGAAACCGATCAGGCCCCTGGGGCACTTGTCGCGGCAGTCCATGCACAGGACGCAGCGGGTCATGGCCAGGCGGCGCTTCTCGTCGATGGCGCCCATGCGGCAGACCTTCCGGCAGGCCCGGCAGGCCTTGCAGTCGTCGTTGCCGCCGTATCCCCTGAAGAAGCCGGCCGCGGCGGTCAAACCGATCAGTCCGCCCAGGGGGCAGAGGTTGCGGCAGAAAAAGCGGCGCTGAACAAGCTCCAGCACAAAGACCGCCAGCAGGACGGCCGCTGACAGCATCACCAGGGTATAGTACTTCTGATCAAAGGGCAGGATCGTCGCCCTGAGGAAGGAGTAGACGGGTTCGGTGACAACGTTGACGAAACCGGGGGCCTCAAGGTAGGTGAAAGTGAAAAAACCCGTTGCCGCCTGATTGAAGGCCGGGTAGAGGGCTATGGCAAGACCGCGGACCAGGATGGAAAAGGGATCGATGTACCCGGCGACGGGCAGACCGAAAAAGGCCCCGGCCAGGACAAAGATCAGCAGGAGATAGGGCAGGGCCGGGTACAAGGTGTCGGTTCGGCGCTTCCGGGGCCTGAGCAGCGGATGGCAGAGATCGATCAGCGCTCCCATGGGACAGACCCAGCCGCAGAAGAAGCGGCCGAGGACAAGCGTCAGTCCGACCACCAGCAGGGCCGGCAGCATCAGGGCGACCAGGCCCTTGACCGCCAGCATGACGCAGGCGGCGAGCAGCGGATCGATGCGGAAGAGGATGTTGACGGCGTATTCGAGCCGGTCGGTGCCGGTATAGTCGGTTTTGATGAACAGGAAGAAAAAGATCAGCAGGAACAGCGCCTGGCTCAGGCGGCGCCAGGGGGCCAGGGGGCGGAGACGTTTTCCGGCTGCCCCCGCGGTCCGGTCGTTCCGCCGGTTATCAGGCCCAGGCATGATTTCCGCCCCGCATGTTGGAAGAATGCGCGCTCAAGATCAGGCAGTCACGGTGCGGAGCTGCATTGCATCAATGTTCATCTCGCCCAGTCCCATGGCGTGGGCGGCAACGGTGGACTCGATGTCGCCGGGCTCGAGGCCGAACAGGGTGGTGGCCCAGGCGTCGGCGGCCACCGGATCGGCGGAGGCGATGATTGTGTCGATGGTTTTGACGTCGGCGAGGCTGCCGCCCTGGGGGCCGTTGCGCAGGAGTATCCTGGTGGCGTCGATGATGTTCAGGGCCGGCCGGAGAACAGTTGCCAGATCGGCCAGCTTCTGGCCCAGGTCATGGTGCATGCGGCCGCGGTTGCCGCCCAGGACCCCCATGGAATTCTTGAGGCCGAGGGTCAGTCTGCTCAGGCCGTGATGCTTGGCCACCGGTACGTTGATGTAGCAGTCCGCCTCCAGTGCGTCCCGGTAGATTTCCAGCCGGGACACCGCCTTGCCGCGGGCAATGTCCACCGGGACGAATTTCCGCTCGTCCAGGTGTTCGATCCGGACCCTGCGGTCCCTGATGGAGCGGACCATGTCCTCGATGCCGCTGTTTTTGTAGGAGCGGCGCGGATCATTGCAGGGCCGGTCGAAGACCTGGACGCTCGAGGCGCCGGCCGCCAGGGCCTGGTCGATGACGGCTCTGACGACCAGGGGATGGGTATTGGCGGCCTGGTCGGGGGCCCGGTCCCAGCCGATGTTGGGTTTGACCACCACCCGGTCGCCGTGCCGGACAAATTTTCCCATGCCGCCGAGCCCTTCAAACACCGCGGCGGTCAGTTTCACGTAATCGGCGCCGGTGCCGACCGCCACCAGGGGGGAAGGATCCGGAGCGGCAAGGACGGTCGACACGGTGAACCGGGGTGCGGCGAGGCTCAGGCCGGCCGACCAGAGCAGGACATCACGCAGGAATTCTCGTCTGTTCATGGTCTCCTCCCGTTCGGCAGCCGGTCGGCACAGGTTCGCCCTTGTCCCGGCACAATTGACCTTCGACGTTTTTCTTGGCAGGACCGGGCCTGACCGGCGGGGATAATGGTAATGATATACTTTATCATATCTGCGATCGATTGTGCACAAAAACCGCGGGAACGGCGTGCGCCATCAGGTCCGACGCGGGAGGAGGCCTTCAGCCGCCGATTTCCCTTTGGGCGGGTGCCGCCGCCGGCGGCGATCCGATGGTTCGAACCTCTTCCGGGGCCGTTCCCAGCCGGCGGAAGTCGCTGCCCGTCGGATTCTGAAAGACCCGGAGGTCGAAAATCCGCAGGGCGGCCAGCAGGTGATCAAAGATGTCGGCCTGGATCGCCTCGTAATGGGCCCAGACCTTGTCGCTGCTGAACACGTAGATTTCAACCGGCAGCCCGTATTCGCCGGGCTGCAGGTGGCGGATCAGGAAGGTCATCTCCTTGTTGATCTTCGGATGCTGCCGCAGGTAGGCGGCGATGTAGGCGCGGAAGACGCCGATATTGGTCTGCCGCCGGCCGTTGATGATGACCGAGGTGTCGACGCCGCGGCGTTTGTTGTCTTCCTCGATCTCCTTCTGTTTCTGCCTGATATAATCGCCCAGCAGGTGAATTTTGCCCAGGCTGTCCAGTTCGTCATCGGTGATGAACCGGATGGAGCTCATGTCGATGTTGAGGGCCCGCTTGATCCTCCTGCCCCCGGATTCCGCCATTCCCCGCCAGTTTTTGAAGGGGTTGGCCACCAGGGCGTAGGTAGGGATGGTGGTGATGGTCTTGTCCCAGTTCTGGACCCGGACGCAATGGATGGAGATGTCGATCACATCGCCGTCGGCGCCGTGGGAGGGCATTTCGATCCAGTCGCCGATGCGCACCATGTCCGTGCCGGAGAGCTGGATGGAGGCGACGAAGCCCAGGATCGTGTCCTTGAAGACCAGCATGGTGACGGCGGTGAGGCCGCCCAGGATGCTGAACAGGCCCCAGGGAGAGCGGTCGGTGAGAACGGCGAGGATGAAAATGGTTCCGAACACATAGGTCACGATCTTGGCGGCGTCGATATATCCGCGGATGGGCGTGGAGCCGGGTTTTCGGGCGGCCCGGTACATGTCGTCAATGGCACGGAGCAGGGCGATGACGCAGCGGATCGAGACAATGACGAAACCGCTCAGCAGCAGCCGGTGGAAAAAGTCGGCGGCGGCATGGCCGACGGGCAGGAGCAGGTCCTTGGCCAGGTAGAGGATGACGACCGGCACATACCAGGTGAGCAGGTCGAAGAACCGGTTGTTGATCAGGGCGTCGTCCCAGCTGTAGCGGCTGGTCCTGATCATGCGGATGATGGTCCGGACGACGATGTTGCGGACCAGCCAGGTTGCCAGAACCGCAACCAGGACAACGGCGGCGGCGATTATCCCCCAGGTCAGGGTCTGGGAGGCGGCCTGGGACATGCCAAGATTCTGCAGGAATTGCGCGACGGGAATGCTCATTGCGGCCGCAGCTCCCTGATCCATTGTTCGATCTGCGCCCGGGTCGGCATGACGCCGCCACTGACAAGCCGGCCGTTGATCACCAGGGCCGGGGTGATGACAATGCCGTGGCGGCCGATCTCGTCGGGGTCGCCAATCTGCTCGATGTCCGCTGCCAGACCCATGCGGTCCAGCACCTCGATGACCGATTCCCGGATGGCGTTGCAGCTCAGGCAGGCCTTGCCGAATATGCGGATGACCAGGTGGTCCGCGTCCTGCCCGTCCTGGTCAAGAAAGCGGCGGTAGGCCTGGCGGAGGGCCAGGCGGTATTTTTCCCGCGCCGCGGCCGGGATGTAGTTGCTGCGGCTGACCGCGGCATAGAGGAAGGCGACCGCCTCGTCCTCCGCCATCTTTTTGGCGGCGGCCTGGTAGAGCGCCAGGTCCAGGCCGATCAGCCCGATGCTGGCCCGGCCGATGCGGATGGCACGGGAGGCGGGAAATTCCTCGGGCTGCAAAGAGGTTGTTTTTTTACTGTCTGACATGGCCGGTGTATGGTAGAGGATTTTGTGGAAAATTGAAAGTCTCCGTTGGTATAATGGCTGGCATGGCGCACAAAAATACACGGCTCATCCTCCCGGACCGCTCCCGGGTGGCGGATCTTCTGGGCAGGGCCCTGACGGAGAAGCTCGCCGCTGTGAGAAAGGAGCTTCCGGGCAGGATATACCTGACCGGGGGGACCGTCCGGGACCTCCTGATGGGCAGGGAACCGGTCGATATCGACCTGACGGTCGAAAAGAGGGCCCGGCTGTGGGCCGAAAGGCTGAGCCGCTTGACCGGCTCCACCCTCGTCCCGCTGGGGCGTGAAGAGGATGCGGCCCGGGTGGTCTGGGCGGGGCGGGACATAGATTTCTCCTCCTTCCGGGAAGGGGCGGAATCCATCGAGCAGGAGCTGACCAAGCGCGACATCACGGTCAACAGCATGGCGATTTTCCTGGACGGGCTGCTGGGTGACGGATTCGGGGACTTCGCGTCCGGCCCGGCGCAAATCATCGATCCATGCGGCGGTCTGCGGGACATCTCCCAGCGGGTGATCAGGGTGACCTCGAGGGAAGCCTTCCGCAGCGATGCCCTGCGGCTGCTTCGCGTTCACCGGTTTGCCGCCGTGCTCGATTTTTCCGTTGATCCGGCGACTTCGGCCCTGATCGCGGAGCAGAAGGGCATGATATCCATGGTCGCCGCCGAGCGGGTCGCCCACGAACTCGACCTGATCATCGGTTCGGCCCGGGGGGACACGGTCGTCAACCGAATGGCCGGCAACGGGCTGCTGTTCGAAGTGCTGCCGGAACTGCGGGCCGGGGTCGGGATGGAGCAGCCGGCCAGCCATCATCTCGACGTGTTTGAGCACAATCTCGCCGCCCTGTACTGGATGCTGAAAGTGCAGGAACAGCCGGGACGCTATTTTTCCGAATTCGGCGATGTCATGGAGGATTTTCTGGCCGCCGGGAAGCGGCGGCTCCAGCTGCGCTGGGCCGCCCTGCTGCACGACCTGGGCAAACCGGCAACGGTCACCATTGACGAGGACCGGGGCGGCAGGATCACCTTTTATAATCATGACCGGGAAGGGGCCAGACAGGTTGGGGAGATAGCCAGGCGGCTGCGCTGGAGCGGGGAGGATGCCGCTGCCGTCGCCATGCTGGTGGGGCTGCACATGCGCCCTTTCCACCTGGGCAACGTGCAGCGGCAGGAAAGGCTCAGCCTGCGGGCTTGTCTGCGCCTGATCAAAAAGGCCGGCGCTCTGCTGCCCGGTCTTTTTCTGCTCGGCATGGCCGATGCCCTGGCCGGCCGCGGAGAGGGGCGGCCGGAAAACATTGAGCGGGAAATCGATATGCTCTTTACCCGGATCGAACGGGTCAGGCGGGAACATGTGGAGCCGGTCCGCCGGCGGCCTCCCCTCCTCACGGGGCTTGACCTGATCGAGGTGGTGGGGCTGGAGCCGGGACCGGTTTTCAGGGAATTGCTCGAACGGGTGGAGGACGCCCAGATGGAAAAAAACATATCCACCAGGGAACAGGCCCTGTCACTGGTCCGCGCCTGCCTGGAAGACCGGAAAAAAAGGAGCCGCTCCGGCAGGGAGCAGGAATCTCAGGACCCGGAGAAGAACGGCAATGCGTAAGGTACAGGACCATTATTTTCACCGGGCCAAACAGGAAAACTATCCTGCCCGTTCCGTGTACAAGCTGGAGGAGGTGCAGAAGAAATACCGGATTCTCAGGCCCGGCCAGCGGGTCCTGGATCTCGGCTGCCATCCCGGCAGTTGGAGCTTGTATGCGGCAAAGGCCGTCGGGCCGGGGGGGACCGTGGTGGGCGTGGACCTCCAGGGGACAGAGCTGCCGCCGCAAAAAGATCATGCCGAAATCCACTGGCTCTGTTATGATGTGTACGATGCGCAATTCATTGCGGAACTGAAGAAAAAATGGCCCGGATTCCATGTCCTGCTCAGCGACATGGCGCCGCGGACGACCGGCAGCCAGTACGCCGATCATCAGCAGTCCATGCGCCTGGTGCGCCGGGTCCTGGAGATCGCCGGCCGGCTCCTCCATGAAAACGGGACATTGTACTGCAAGGCGTTTCAGGGCGGGGATTTCCCGGCGGTTGTGCGGGAATGCAGACCGCTTTTCCAGACAGTCAAGGTTGTCAAGCCTGGCAGTTCGAGGAAGGAAAGCAGGGAGGTCTTCATCCTCGGCAGAGGATTCCGGCCCGGCCGTTCTGCCCGGGAGAAAAAAGTATAAATCTGAATATATGCGGAGGAATTGATTCGTGTCCGGACATTCCAAATGGAGCACCATCAAGAGGAAGAAGGGTGCCATAGATGCCAAGCGGGGCAAGATATTCACCAAGCTGATCAAGGAGATCACCGTCGCCGCCCGCCTGGGAGGCGGCGATCCCGCCGCCAACCCGAGGCTGCGCGCCGCCGTCCTGTCGGCCAAGACCGAAAACATGCCCAAGGACAACATTGAACGGGCCATCAAAAAAGGGACCGGCGGCCTTGAAGGGGCCAATTACGAGGAAATTCTCTACGAGGGGTACGGCCCGGGCGGGGTGGCGGTCCTGGTCGAGACCATGACCGACAACAAGAACCGGACGGTGGCCGATATCAGGTATTTTTTCAGCAAAAGCGGCGGCAACCTGGGCGAGTCCGGCTGCGTCGGCTGGATGTTTGATAAAAAAGGGGTTATCGTGGTGGATAAGGAGACCATCGACGAGGAGGCGCTCCTGACCCTTGCCCTGGAGGCGGGGGCCGAGGACGTGGTGGAGGAGGATTCCTCCTTCCAGGTCATGACCGCCCCGGAGGAGTTGAATGAGGTGGCGGAGAAACTTGCCGCCGCCGACCTGCAGTATGTCGAGGCTTCCGTGACCATGGTGCCGAAAAACACGGTGGAGGTCGCGGAGGAGAAAACGGCCCGCTCCCTGCTGAAGCTGCTGGAAAACCTCGAGGACCATGACGACGTGCAGAAGGTCCACGCCAACTTCGACATTGACGATGAATTGATGGAGGCGATTTCCTGACATGGCCCGTAACCGTTCCGAAAGGGAGCAAAGGTGAGGACCAGGAGCAGGATACTCGGCATCGATCCGGGTTCCCGAACAACCGGATACGGCATCATCGACAAGCAGGGATCAAACCTGGGCTTTGTGGCCTGCGGCACCATACGGACCGGCGGCAGCGGGAATATTCCCGAGCGGCTGCTGGCAATCTTCGAGGGGCTGGAGAAAATCATCAGCCTGCACGGGCCCGATGTCGCCGCGGTGGAGGAAGTGTTCATGGCCCGCAACCCCAGGTCGGCCCTCACTCTGGGGCATGCCCGCGGGGCGGCGGTGCTGGCCGTCATGCGGAGCGGGCTGCGGGTGCACGACTATTCCCCCCGCCTGGTCAAGCAGGCGGTGGCGGGCTACGGCCGGGCCGACAAGGCGCAGGTGCAGCACATGGTCACAGCCCTGCTCGATCTTTCCGCCGCGCCCAGCAGTGACGCGGCCGATGCCCTGGCGGTGGCCATCTGTCACGCCAACCGGATGATCGTGCCGGAGGATGCATCATCATGATTGCCACCCTGTCGGGCGTGGTGTTCGTCAAGCAGCCCAACCACGTCATCATCGATGTGGGAGGCGTTGGGTACGAGGTGCTGATTTCCGGCCGGACCTATGACCGTCTCCCGGACAACGGCGACGAGGTTTTTCTGTATATTCACACCAGCGTGCGTGAGGACGCCATCACCCTTTACGGTTTTGCCGGGGCCGAGGAAAAAGAGCTCTTCCTTCTCCTCAACACCGTTTCCGGGGTCGGCCCGAAGCTGGCGCTCTCCATTCTGTCCGGCATCTCCGCCCAGGAGCTGGGAGAGGCCCTGATCCGCAAGAACATGTCGCGGCTGACGGCGCTGGCCGGCGTGGGCCGGAAGACCGCCGAAAGGATGTGCGTCGAACTGAAGGACAAGGTCGCCAAATATTATCTGCCCGGGAGCGAGGCCGATCAGATTCCGGCCGGCGAGTCGATGGAGGAGGACAGCTTCCGGGACGCCCTGTCCGCCCTGACCAATCTCGGCTATACCCAGGCCATGGCCTGGCAGGCCCTGCGCCGGGTGCAGAAGCTGCATCCCCAGGCAGCCGGCGGGATGAAAATAGAGGAGCTGATCAGGGAGGCCCTGCGGGCCCTCGCCTGAAGCCGCGGCAACGATACCCCATGGCCCCGACGATTGATTGAACGCAGACATGGATTTCGAGGAAAACATAACAGGCAGGCGCCTGGTTTCCGCAGCCGGGGTTGCCGATGAACTCGGAGCCGATGTCGACCTCCGCCCCCGGAAGCTGAAGGACTACATCGGCCAGGAGCAGCTGAAAAGGAGCCTGAGCGTCTTCATCAGGGCGGCGCGCAACCGCGGCGAACCCCTTGACCACACCCTGTTCCACGGTTTTCCCGGCCTGGGAAAGACCACCCTGGCCTATATCATTGCCAATGAAATGGGCGCCGGCATCAAGGTGACGTCCGGTCCGGTCATCGAACGGCCCGGCGACCTGGCGGCCATCCTCACCAGCCTGCAGGGCGGGGACGTCCTGTTCATCGATGAAATTCACCGCCTCAACCATGTGGTGGAGGAGATCCTCTACCCGGCCATGGAGGACTACCAGCTCGACCTGGTCATCGGGCAGGGCCCGGGGGCCCGCAGCGTCAAGATGGACCTGCCCCGCTTCACCCTGGTCGGGGCGACGACCCGGACCGGCCTGCTGACCCCGCCGCTGCGGGACCGGTTCGGCGTCATTCTGCGGCTTGACTTCTACAGTGCCGAGGAGTTGGTGGCCATCATCAAGCGTTCGGCCCGGCTGATGGATATCGCCATCGATGAGGAGGGCGCCCTGGAACTGGGCCGCCGGTCCCGGGGGACCCCGAGGATCGCCAACCGGCTTCTGCGGCGGGTCAGGGATTTTTCCGAAGTGGGCGGCCACCCGAAAATCAACAAGCAGGTAGCCGACGAGGCGCTGAACATCCTGGCGGTGGACCGCTACGGCCTCGATGAAATGGACCGGCGCATTCTGCTGACCCTGATCGACAAGTTCCAGGGCGGCCCCATCGGCATCGATAACTTGGCGACCGTGGTCTGCGAAGAGAAAAACACCCTCGAGGATGTCTACGAACCCTTTCTCATCCAGTCGGGCTTCCTGGTCCGCACCCCGCGCGGCCGGATGGCGACGGTCGCCGCCTACGAGCATTTCGGCCGGACCGTGCATCCCGGCCTGGCCAGGCAGCAGGGATTGTTCGAATAGAGGAGGAGCAGTATGGCCCAGAAACTGACGGTCAAGGATATAGTCGCCCGGAAGGCCCAGGGCAAGAAAATCAGCGTACTCACGGCCTACGATGCGGCCATGGCCAGAATGCTTGACGACAGCGGCATTGACATCCTGCTCGTCGGCGATTCCCTCGGCATGGTGGTGCTCGGCTATGACAGCACCGTGCCGGTGACCATGGAGGAAATGCTCCACCACGCCCGGGCGGTCAGCCGGGGAACGGCGCGCGCCCTGGTTGTCAGCGACATGCCGTTCGGGTCCTATCAGGCCGGCCTGACGGACGCGGTCGCCAACGGGGTACGGTTCATGAAGGAAGCGGGATGCGACGCGGTCAAGATCGAGGGCGGCGCGGAAATGGGCGATGTCGTGCGGGCCTTGAACCGGGCGGGCATTCCGGTGATGGGCCACGTCGGCCTGACCCCGCAGACCGTCGGCCGGCTGGGCGGGTTCAAGGTGCAGGGCAGGGATATCGATTCGGCCCGGAAGATGATCGACGATGTCAAGGCCCTGGCGGATGCCGGGGTCTTTGCCGTGGTCGTTGAATGTGTTCCCGGTGACCTGGGCCGGGTCGTCACCGCCGAGGCGCCGGTGCCGATCATCGGCATCGGGGCCGGACCGGACTGCGACGGCCAGGTTCTGGTGGTCAACGACATGCTGGGCCTGTACGACCGCTTCACCCCCTCGTTCGTAAAAAAATACGCCGACCTGGGCCCGCTGATCAGGCAGGCGGCGGCCCGTTACCGGGATGAAGTGGAAGAGGGCGTTTTTCCGGCCGCCGAGCAGACCTTTCCTTCCCCGACGGATTTCAGTTCACTGCTCAAGCGTGGATGATCACGGGGCACGGTGAATGTATGAAAATAATTGACGCCAAGGTTGTCACCGATGCTGTCCGGCGAATGGCGGTGGATGCCGCCCATCATCTGGAGCCGGACATTCTTGACGCCCTGCTTGCCGCCAGGGACAGGGAAACCTCGCCGCTGGCAAAGAATGTGCTGGACATGCTGATCGTCAACGCCGATATCGCCAGCCGCGAGCTGATCCCGGCCTGCCAGGATACCGGCATCTGCACGGTGTTTGTCACCCTGGGGCAGGAGGTGACGATCAGGGGCGGCCTCATGGAAGCGATCCAGCACGGGGTGCGGCTTGGCTATGAGGAGGGTTTTCTGCGCAAATCGGTTTGCGATCCGGTCACCCGGATCAATACCGGCACCAATGTGCCGGCCGTGGTGCACGTCGAGGTGGAGCCCGGAGACCGGTGCCGTCTCGCCTTGCTGCCCAAGGGCTGCGGCAGCGAGAACATGAGCGGTCTGCGGATGCTGCCGCCCTCGGCCGGCATCCGGGGGGCCATGGATTTTGTCGTCGGCACCGTGGTCGATGCCGGTCCCAATCCCTGCCCGCCTCTGGTGGTCGGCGTCGGGATCGGGGGGACCTTCGAAAAGGCGGCGTTCATGGCCAAGAAAGCCCTGCTGCGGCCGGTGGGTGAGGCCGGGGAGCGCGAAGACGTGGCCCGCATCGAAGCGGAACTGCTCGAGCGCATCAACCGCCAAGGCAGGGGAGTGCTTGGCTTCGGCGGCTGCAACACTGCCCTGGCCGTGCATGTGGACACCTGCCCCACCCATATCGCCAGTCTGCCGGTGGCGGTCAATATCCAGTGCCACTCCCACCGGCACAAGCAGATTGATCTCTGACGCCCCCGGCTGGAATTGTTGACGGAGAAACGGAACCCTTTCGACCAGGAACAGATGCAAGGCAGGTAGCCCATGTCCCTTCTCAGAGCGCCCATGCATACCGGCGACCACAGAAAAATCGATATTCCCTTTGCCCCGGGCGTTGTTGAAAGCCTGCGGGCCGGCGAGCTGGTTCATCTGTCCGGGACCATGTACACCGGACGCGACCAGACCCACCGCCGGCTCTGCGCCCTGCTCGATGAAGGCAAGGAACCGCCTGTTGACCTCAACGGCCAGCTTCTCTATTACGTCGGTCCCAGCCCGGCCCGTCCGGGCCGCGTTATCGGGGCGGCCGGGCCGACCACCAGCTACCGGATGGATGCCTACACACCCCGCCTCCTCGACCTGGGCCTGAAGGCCACCCTGGGCAAGGGACCGCGCTCCATGCCGGTCCGCCATGCCATGCAAAAGCATGGAGCAGTGTATCTCGCCACCTTCGGCGGCGCCGGAGCATTGCTGTCCGGGTGCATCTGCGCCGTCTCCCTTGTCGCTTTCGCCGATGCCGGGCCCGAGGCGATGTTCCGCTTTGAGGTGGTCGATTTCCCGGCCGTGGTGATCAACGATGCGGCGGGCAACGATCTGTACGAGGAAATCGCCCTGAAAAAAAGGGCGTCGTCTGATGCCCCACTTTGCACCCCTTGATGGCTCCGGCGGAGTGAAACACCCACTTCCCGGACCGCTCCCTTCCGTTCCGCCCCTGCCCCATTGCCCTTGATTTGAAACGGTTAACCGCCCCCGGGACAAGCTGCCTCTTCGGGTGACGGCCGCCACCCCCTCATCGGCTGGTAGTATTATCATTTGTCCTGACATACCATATCTTGTATAAATGTTCAGGCTGCCCTGAAGCTCACAACCCATTGAAATTCTGTATTTCTTTCTTGACACCCTCCGGTCCCTGGTATAAAAGTAATAATAGGTGGTGTAAAGTGGGTCAAAAAGGCGCAGAGGTGGCAGGATGGTACTGAAAGAGGGCGTGAGCGGACGGGATTCGGAGCTCCGGTTCCGCAGCAGGTCCGAGCATACCCTCGATGCCAAGGGGCGGCTGAATATACCAACTCGGTTCCGGGAAGTTCTGCGGCGCAAATACAGCGAGAAGCTGATCGTCACTAACTGGAAGAAAAGCCTGCGGGCCTATCCGGTTGTCGTATGGCGGAAGCTGGAGGACACCCTTGTCAATGAGGCGCCGAAGCATTTGGGAATGAGCGATTTTGTCCGGTATGTCATTTCAGGGGTGTCGGAGTGCACACTGGACAAGCAGGGCCGCATCCTCCTGCCCGGTTCGCTGCGGGCCGAGTTCAACATCGAAAACGAGGTGGTCCTGAACGGCATGCTGGATCATTTCGAAATCTGGGACAAGAGCGCCTGGATCGCGCAGACCCGCGAAACACGCGCCAATTTCCAGGATTTTGAAGTGGGACTTTCATCGCTGGGCATCCTGTAGGCCGATTGCGGCATGGGCGGCCATGAGGGCGAAGCGCATACACCGGTTCTTGAGGACGAAGTCATTGCGTATCTGAGGCCGGTAAGCGGCGGCAGATATGTGGACGCCACACTGGGGTTGGGAGGACATGCGAAACGTATTCTCGAAGCATCCGCTCCGCACGGGATACTGGTGGGTCTGGAATGGGACAACCAGGCGATTGAGCCGGCCCGCAGGCGGCTCGCCCCCTTCGGAAACCGGGTTCGGATCATCCGGGCCACGTATACGGAGCTGGCCGCGGTCCTGCGGCGGGAGGGCATGATGGAGATAGACGGATTGCTGCTGGACCTCGGCGTTTCCTCCCTGCAACTCGACAGGCCGGAGCGGGGATTCAGCTTCCGCGAGGACGCCCCGCTGGACATGCGGATGGACCGGCGCCTGCCGGAAACGGCAGCCGACATGATCGCCCGTCTGTCCCAGGAGGAGCTGGCGGATATTTTCTACAATTACGGGGAAGAGCGCCAGGCGCGCCGGATTGCCGCGCGTCTTGTCCAGGCGAGGGAAAGCGGCCCGATTGAGACAACCGGGCAGCTCGCCGCCCTGGTGGGAGCGGCAATCCCGAAAAAATATCATCCTCCCGGCAAGCACGTGGCCACCAGGGTTTTTCAGGCCTTGCGGATAGCGGTCAACAGGGAGCTGGACAATCTGGTCAAGGTGCTTGCCGAGGCGCCGGTCGTTCTTGCTCCGGGCGGCAGAATAGGAGTGATCACCTTTCACTCCATCGAGGATCGGATCGTCAAACATGCATTGGCGGGCAACCCGGCCTACCGGGTTGTGACGCGGAAGCCGGTTGAACCTTCCAGGGAAGAGATTGCGCGCAATCCCCGGGCCAGAAGCGCGAAACTGCGAGTGGCCGAGAAGGTGGCATAAAAGGGACCGGATGCTTGACCGGGAGGGGAACACGTTCCCCGGCAAAGATTCGGGAGGAGAGAATTCAGGATGGAGGAGAAGCAATGATTGCGGGAATACATTCCAGGATGTTGCGATCCCAGACGGTTTCCGTCGGCATGAGGCAGCAGGTTGCCTCCCGTTCGGACTGGGTCATTTCGAAACGGCTGGCCAGGCTGGTGACCCTGATCCTTTGCGTGAGTCTCTTTGTCCTTTTTGCCTTCGGCCAGCTCATGCACTGGCAGATAAAGTCAGCCGTCAACAGAATTGACCGGCTGCAGTCCGTCCGCACTCAGTACGGCAGTGAGAATATCGCCCTGCTGGCCTCAAGGGCGCAGTTGACCGCCGAGGAATACATCGTCGCCGAAGCGGGCAGGAGGTACCAGCTTGCCCCGCCGCGGGAGGACCAGGTCCGCAGCCTGTAAACCTATGGCCAGGGTGGTCCGCAGAAGAAAAAGAAGGCTGACGCGCCGGTCCTATGGTCTTATATTTTTCGTGATTTTGTTGGCAGCGGTCGGAGTAAAACTGTACAGGTTTCCTCCTTCCCTCCTGGATATAAACAGAATTTTCCGGCTCGCTGCCGACAAAATTTTCGATCAATCAGCGGACTTGAGGTCCGCTGAACCTGTTTTAAGGGGCAGGATATATGATCGGGACTACAGGGAGATGGCCGTCAGCTACCTGCTGTACTCCCTCTACGTGCGGCCGGGGGAAATTACTGACCCGGAGACGGTCATCCAGACGGTGGCCGCAATAACGGGAAAATCGGCCGGGGAGATTGAAGCTGCGCTCAAAACCCCGGGGAACGTCATCAAGATGGCCGACCATCTGGAAGAAGCCGAGATCGCCTCCGTGGCCGCCGGGAAGATCAAAGGGCTCTTTGTCAAGCCCCAGGAAGGTCGGTTTTACCCGGAACACGAGACGGCCGCCGGCCTGGTCGGCTATGCCGGGGACGGCATGGGCCTTGCCGGCGTGGAAGGGACGTATGACCTGATTCTGCAGAAAGGCGGGTTCCGGCGCGAGAACCTCCCCGAGATTGATTTTCACGACGAAGAGGTTCTTGGCCGCTCCGCGGTCGATGTGGTTCTGACCCTGGATCTGGCTCTGGAAAAGGAGATTGAAAAGCAGCTCCGCGCGCACCTCGCAAAAAGCGGGGCCCAAAGGGGGGTCGCGATCCTGATGGACGCCAGAACCGGGGACATCCTGAGCTGGGCGGAGCAGCCGTCCTTCAATCCCAACTATTACTGGCAGGTCCCGGACGTGAGGAGCAGCGGACTTTTTCAGGAAGCTCTTGACACCGCCCTCTATCGGCGGGTAAAGGTCAGGGCCGCGGCCATCCGCAGGGACGGTGAACTTGCCGGACCGCTGTTGCCGGAAACAGTTGCCGCACCGGATTTCGGACTGGACGAGAATGAAATTGAGCGGTACGGTAATCTGGCCGGTCTGAACGCCGGCGAGGAGGAGGGATTATTCCTTGCCAACCGGAAGCAGGCCTCGAACCCCTCCGGCACAGCGATCGACCCCGCGACGGGCGGCCTTGACATCCTCAAGCTCACCGGGGCAATTGCCGCTTTCATGAACGGCGGCTGGCAGGTGCGGCCCCATGTCCTCGGCTCAGTGTACGACCATGATCTCCAGAGTCATTTTTTCCGGGCCCCGGATTTTGATGTCCAGGGGCGCCGGCGGGTCGTTTCACCGTCCATGGGCATTCAGCTGCGGCGGGATTTGTTCGGCACCAAATCGCCGGCGGCGGAAGATCTGCATCTCCATGCCGCTTCCGTCGTCAGGATGGAGGACCGGGGACCATACGGTGAGTATGTCATCCGCAACCTGCTGGTCGGAGTTGCGCCGGCCAAGGCTCCCAAACTGGTGCTGGCAATGCTGACCAGCCAGGACGACCTGTTCCCTGCCGCCGGTGCAATAGATGACTCCCGGCGGGAACTGGCCCAACTGGGAACAAGCATTCTCCCCGTGCTGTTGGGAGAATCGCCAAAACTGGCATCGGAACCGTTTCCGACCGAGCCCGACCGCGCCAATTACTCCCGGTTTCTCATCAGCCGCCGGGTGAATTATCAGGAAAGGGAAGCCCGGACCGCCGAGGCTGATTTGATCATGCCCGAGTTGTCCGGTCTGAGCCTGCGCAAGGGATTGCAGCGCCTGAATGGATACCGCCTGGCGTTGACCATAGAAGGAAGCGGCCGGATTGTCGGGCAGCGGCCGGCCGCCGGCAGCCCCCTGGAGGGCGTACAGGAATGTTTATTGACCCTGGAGTCGGAAATATAAGCCGCTCCGGATTATGAGTACACTGCAAAAACTCATTGATGCACTTGATGATGCCGACCTGGTCGGAGAGCGGATTCCCGGAAACGGACCCGTCGCGGACCTGACGGCGGACTCGAGGCGGGTGCGTCAGGGAAGCGTTTATGTCGCCCTGCGGGGGGAGCGCCTGGATGGGCACCACTATCTGGGCGAAGCGGCGGCAAAGGGCTGCAGGGCCGTGGTCGTCGAAAGGGACGCCGCGGTTCCGGGAGATATTCCGGCCGTCAGGGTGGCGGATACCCGCCGGGCGTACGGGAAGATGGCCGCGGCGCTGTTCGACTATCCGGCCCGCAGGATGACGATGATCGGACTGACCGGGACCAACGGCAAGACGACGACCTCGTGGCTGGTCGAGGAGGTCCTCCGCGCGGCCGGCCGGCGGCCGGGGGTGATCGGGACGGTGAATTACCGCTACTGGGACGCGTCCTCGGTTCCGATTGTCCGGGATGCCCCGCTGACCACTCCCGAGCCGGTCATGCTGCACGGATTGCTGCGGGAAATGTGCGACGCCGGCGTGACCGATGTCATCATGGAGGTTTCGTCCCACGCCCTGGTGCAGCAGAGGATGGCCGGCCTGGTTTTTGATGCCGCGGTCTTCACCAATCTGAGCAGGGATCATCTGGACTATCATCACACCATGGAGGAGTACTTCGCCGCCAAGCAGATCCTTTTCCTGGATCACCTGAAGGAGAACGGGCTGGGCGTCATTGTCGTCGACAATGACGGGGCCGCCGGACCGGGGGAACGAGCCGGCTGGGGCCGCCGCCTCGCCACGGTCCTGACCGAGAGAGGTTTTGCTCCCTCTGGTGCCGGGCGCCGGGCTCGTGCCCTGATCACCTGCGGCATGCACGAAGGCTGCACGGTCAGGGCGGCGGGCCTGAAGCAGGGTATTGACGGTCTCGACTGCACCCTCCTGCTCGGGGACGGACGGCTGCCGCTCCATTCCCCCCTCATCGGCTTCCACAACCTCCTCAACATGATGACCGCGGCAGGGGTCGGTCTGGGCCTGGGCATCGACACGGCGGCCATTGTCCGCGGCCTGGAACGGGTCCGCGGCGTGCCGGGCCGGCTGGAACGGGTCCGGCTTCCGGCCCCGGGCGGAGCCGGGAACGGTCCCGCGATTTTTGTCGATTACGCCCATACCCCGGACGCGCTGATCAATGTTCTCCAGACCCTGCGGCCGGTCACCGCCGGACTGCTGATCTGCGTCTTCGGATGCGGAGGAGACAGGGACCGGGGCAAACGGCCCATGATGGGAGAAGCTGCGGCAAAACTGGCCGACCGGGTACTGATCACCTCGGATAACCCGCGCACCGAGGAGCCCGCGGCCATCATCAGGGAGATCGAGGCCGGGGTCAGGCGGCTTGGCTGCACTCTGAGCGATATCCCCGGTCTGTTTGACCGCAAAGCGGGGGAGAGCAGATACGCCGTTGTCGAGGACCGGCGGCAGGCCATACACACCGCCTGCGCCCGGGCGTCCCGGGACGACGTGGTCCTGATCGCCGGCAAAGGTCATGAAACGTATCAGATCAGCGCCGCGGGCAGGCTTTTTTTCGACGACCGGCTGGAGGCGGGAAACGGCCGGCTGCGGTGGACCATGGAGCATCTGCTCGCCGCAACCTCCGGACGGCTGGAACAACCAGGCCCCGTTGGACTGCTGGGAGAGATTTCGACCGACACCAGGACCATCCGGCCCGGCGATGTGTTTCTCGCCCTCAGGGGGGAGAATTTTGACGGCCACGACTTTGTCCAAGCCGCGCTGGAAAAAGGAGCAGGGGCGGTGATCGTCAGTGAACCTGTCCGGGCCGGAAGCCCCGGGGCAGCGGTGGTCAGGGTAAGCGACACCCTTCGGGCCCTCGGTGACCTGGCCCATTACCGCCGCCGGGCGCTGGCCCCGGACGTCCAGGTGATTGGCATCACGGGCAGTTCGGGGAAGACCACCGTCAAGGAAATGACCGCGGCCATCTTTCAGCAGCTGTTTGCCGGCTCCGGGGGCGAACCGGTCCTGAAAACAGGCGGCAACCTCAACAACCTTGTCGGCCTGCCCCTGTCTCTCCTGCAGCTCAGGTGCGGACACCGGACGGCGGTGATGGAAATGGGCATGAACCGGCCAGGGGAGATAGCGCGGCTGACGAGCATTGCCGAACCCGACATCGGCTGCATCACCAATGTCCAGACCGCCCATCTTGAAGGCCTGGGCAGCATCGACGGCGTCGCCAGGGCCAAGGGCGAGCTTTTCGGCGCTATGTCCGACCGGGGGGTACGGGTCATCAATTGCGATGATCCGCATATCAGACCGTTTGGAGGGAAGAATGGAAATAATGTTATCGGCTTTGCCGTCACACCCGACGGAAGAAGATATCATCCTCAGGTCAGGGCGACCCGAATACACGGCCTGGGCGAGGCCGGCATGCGCTTCACCCTCCATATCGGCGAGTGGCGGAGACGGATCACCGTCCCGGCCGCGGGGGCCCATAATGTCGCCAACTGTGCCGCGGCGGCTGCTATTGCCGTTGCAGGCGGTGTAGCTCCGGAAACCATCGTCCATGGACTGTTGCAGTACAGGTGCGGCGACAAGCGGCTGCAGATTTCCCAACTGCCGGGAGGACTCAACGTTCTCAATGATTCCTACAATGCCAACCCGGCCTCCATGGCCGCCGCATTGCGGACGGTCATGGGATTCGGCCGCGACTGCCTGAGGATCGCAGCCCTCGGCGACATGCTCGAACTCGGTGAGAGTTCCGAGGAGGCACATCGAGGGATCGGCGCCCTGGCGGCGGAGCTGGGAATTGACTATCTGGCGGTGACCGGGAATTTCGCCGGCACGGTCGCCGAGGCGGCCCGCAAGGCGGGCATGGGGAAAAATCGGATCAAACGGTGCGCGACCGCCGGGGACGCCGCCCGATGGATTGCCGGTCTGATTGCCGGAGAAAAGGCGGGAAAAGGTGATTGGCTTCTGATCAAAGGATCACGCGGTATGCGGATGGAACAGGTCCTCACTTCCCTGCAGCGATTATTGACCCTTGGGTAAGACCTGAAACGGAAGAACCATGCTCTATCATTTTCTCTATTCGCTTCATACCGAGTTCAGTGTCCTGAACGTGTTCCGCTACATCACGTTCCGGACGATCGGCAGCACCATAACCGCTTTTCTCATCCTCTTCGTGTTCGGTCCGATGTTCATCAGAATGCTGCAGCGCATGCAGATCGGCCAGGTGATCCGCGACGACGGGCCGGAAACCCATATGTCCAAGCAGGGGATCCCGACCATGGGGGGAGTGCTCATTCTCGGGGCCATGACCTTCTCCACCCTGCTGTGGGCCGACCTGACAAGCGGCCTGGTCTGGCTGGTCGTGGGCGCGACCCTCTACTTCGGGGTCATCGGCTCCATTGACGACCTGAAGAAGGTATGGAAAAGGAACACCAGGGGGCTGTCGCCCACGGGCAAGCTCCTTCTGCAGATGGTCGGCGCCTCGGCCGTCGGCCTCTATCTCTATCTGCATCCGGTGTACGACGGCCGTTTGAGCCTGCCGTTCTTCAAGGGCTTTCAGCCGGATCTGGGCTGGTGGTATATCCCCTTTGCCGTTGTCGTCATCGTCGGTGCCTCAAACGCGGTCAACCTCACCGACGGACTGGACGGGCTGGCCACCGGTCCCCTGGTCATCAGCGGTTCGGTCTATGTGATTTTTTCCTACGTGGCCGGCCATGCCATTGTCGCCAACTACCTGCAGATACCGTTCGTGCCGGGCGCCGGGGAAATCGCCGTCATCTGCGGGGCAATGGTCGGGGCCTGCCTGGGCTTCCTGTGGTTCAACACCTATCCGGCCCAGATTTTCATGGGGGATGTGGGCTCCCTTGCCCTGGGGGGCACCCTGGGGGCAGTGTCCATCATCATCAAGCAGGAGTTCCTGCTGGCCATAGTGGGCGGAATTTTTGTCATGGAGGCGCTGTCGGTCATTCTCCAGGTAGGGTATTTCAAATTGACCGGCGGCAAGAGGATATTCCTCATGGCCCCGTTCCATCATCATTTTGAAAAGAAAGGCTGGAAGGAGCCCAAGGTTGTGGTCCGGTTCTGGATTATATCGATAATACTGGGGCTCTTTGCCCTGGCAACCCTCAAATTGCGGTAAGCAGTGCGGCTGAAAAAAGGACAACGATGCGTGGTAATCGGGCTCGGCGCCTCGGGCATGGCCGCGGTCCGCTTCCTGCACGGCCAGGAAATGCAGGTGTCGGTTTCGGAGGCCCGCCCCCCGGACCGGATTGCTCCCCATGACCTGGCGGAATTGCGGCAGCTGGGGGCAGCGCTTGAAACCGGCGGCCACAGCGAACAGTTTTTCCGGGATGCGGATTTGCTCGTTCCCAGTCCCGGGGTTCCGCTGGATCTGCCGGTGATCGCCGCCGCCCGCCGCCGGGGAGCGGCGGTGGCCGGAGAACTGGCCCTGGCCGCCGGCCGGATCAATGCCCCGGTCATCGCCGTAACCGGCAGCAACGGCAAGACCACGGTGACCTCCCTTATCGGCCACCTGCTGCGCACGGCGGGCAGGGAGGTTTTTGTCGGCGGCAATATCGGCACGCCGGTGCTGGAATATATCCGGAGCGGTCGGAAAGCCGAGACAGTGGTCCTGGAGCTCAGCAGCTTCCAGCTCGAGATCAGCGGTTCCTTCCGGCCGGAGGTCGCCCTTCTGCTCAACATCACCCCGGATCATCTGGACCGGCATGGTTCCATGGCAGCCTACGCGGCCGCAAAAAAACGGATTTTCGCCGGACAGGGCGCACAGGACACCGCCATTGTCGGGGCGGACGACCCGCTGGTCATGGCCGGGGAAGCGCCCGGGGCCGGGACGGTCCTGCGGTTCGGCTTCAAACCGGCCTCGGAGGCCAGAGTGACCGATGCCGGCGTTGCCCTGACCGGCATGATCGGCGGGGTGAACGTGGAGGAATGGTACGGGCTGGAAACCACTTCGCTTGGTTCGGACATCAACCGGCTCAACGCGGCCGCGGCGATTCTTGCGGCCAGGACCAGCGGCTGCAGCGCTGAGGAGATCCGGCCGGGGCTGGCCTCCTTTGACCCGCCCGCCCACCGCATGACTCCGGTGGCCGAGATAGACGGGGTCCGCTATGTGGATGACTCCAAGGGCACCAATATCGGTGCGGTTGCGGCGGCACTGGCCGCCAGCGGCGACAGGGTGATCCTCATTGCCGGTGGCAGGAACAAGGGCGGCGATTTCGATCGGCTGGCCCCTGCCGTGTCCAGGCATGTCCTTCACCTGGTCCTGATCGGCGAGGCGGCCGGCCTCATGGCCGAACAACTGGGGAGCCTGGCGCCGACGACCATGGCGGCGTCCCTGGAGGACGCGGTGCGGCGGGCCTCGGAGCTGGCCCGCCCGGGCGACACCGTCCTGCTGTCACCGGGCTGTGCCAGTTTTGACATGTTCACGGGCTACGCCCACCGGGGCGAGGTTTTTCAACGGGCGGTTCTGGCTCTGCGCAATATCCGCCAAAGGTGTGCGTGAGGAAGGGATGAGGTGGACTTTTTGCAACGAAAAACATGCCGGGAAGTGTATGCTCAGGTGGAAGCCGGCCACCGGTAGATGAATCTTCGCATCGTCATCACCGGGGGAGGCACCGGCGGACATCTTTTCCCCGGTATCGCCCTGGCGACCGGGTTGCAGGAACGGCTTGACGGCTGCCGGGTGCTGTTCATCGGCACCCCCCGGCAGTTGGATAAACAGGCCCTGGCCGGATACGATTTCAAGCAGGAAACGATCCAGTGCATGGGGCTCAAGGGAATGGGGTGGCTCCACCGGCTGCGCAGCGTCGTGCAGCTGCCGGCGGCAACCCTGGAGGCGGGAAGGATTTTGAAGAAGTTTGCACCGCAGCTGGTTTTCGGCGTCGGCGGCTATGTCACCGGTCCAGTTCTGCTGGCGGCCAGATTGAGGTCCATCCCGGTGTGCATCCATGAGCAGAATTCGGTCCCGGGACTGGCGAACAGGATGCTGTCATTGATCGCCGACAGGATTTTTCTCTCCCTGCCGTGCCGCCACCGGTTTCCCCGGGGCAGGACCATGCTGGTGGGCAACCCGGTCCGGAAGGAGATACTTGCCGCCGCCGATGCCCCTCCGCGGCGGACCGGTGAGGAGAAAATAATTTTCATTCTTGGTGGCAGCCAGGGGGCGCATCGTGTAAACATGTTGATGATTGACGCGGCGGAAAATCTAATCAGGGAATATCCACGGGTCCGGTTCATCCACCAGACCGGCAGGGCGGATGCGGATGCGGTCAGGGCCCGCTACCAAGCCATGGGCGCCGAGGCGGAGGTCAGCGATTTTTTCCGCGACATGGCCCAACTGTATGCCAGGGCCGACCTCGCGGTGTCGCGGGCCGGGGCAACGACCCTTGCCGAACTTGCGGTGATGGGTGTTCCGGCCCTGCTGATTCCGTACCCGTACGCGGCGGACGATCATCAGCGGACCAATGCCCTTCATTATGAGGCCGGCGGCGGGGCGGTAATGCTGCCGGAGCAGGAATTAAGCGGCGGCCGGCTGGCCGGCGAAATTGTGAAGCTGATGAGAACCCCCGCCACCCTGGAAGGGATGTCGGTCAAGATGAAAAAAATGGCACGGCCCGATGCCGCGGAACGGATCATCGAGGCCTGTCTTGAGCTGGTCTCGGCCAAATCGGGCGGCAATCACGGGCCCTGACAAGGGATATGTATAAAAAAACCAAGCATATACATTTTGTCGGCATCGGCGGCATCGGCATGAGCGGCATCGCCGAACTGCTGCTCAACCTCGGCTACACGGTCAGCGGGTCGGATATCCGCGCCTCGGATATAACCAGGCGGCTCGAGAGGTTCGGCGCCACCATCCATTTCGGCCACAACGGGCAATGGGTGGAAGGGGCTGATGTGGTGGTCACCTCGTCGGCCATAGGCGCCGCCAACCCCGAGGTCACCGCCGCCTATGAACAACATGTCCCGGTGATCCAGCGGGCGGAAATGCTGGCCGAGCTGATGCGCCTGAAAAAATTTGGCATCGCGGTGGCCGGGAGCCACGGCAAAACCAGCACGACCTCCATGGTTTCGTGGATGCTGCATCAGGCCGGGCTCGATCCGACGGTGGTCATCGGCGGCAAAGTCGACAGCCTCGGCGGCAACGCCAAGCTGGGGGCGGGAGAGTTCCTGGTTGCCGAGGCGGACGAGAGCGACGGCTCCTTCCTCAAGCTGTCCCCGGTCATCGAGGTCGTGACCAACATCGATCTCGAGCATCTTGACTATTATCGGGACCTTGACCACATCAAGGACGTCTTTGTCCAGTTCATGGACCGGATACCGTTTTATGGCGCCGTCGTTCTCTGTCTTGATGATCCCAATATCGCGGCGATTCTTCCGCGCGTCCACAAACGCATGATTACCTACGGCCTGAGCGAACAGGCGGATATCTACGCCACCGAGATCCGCTCGGCGGACAAACGGAATGAATTCACCGTCCGCCGCGGAGACCGGAACCTGGGCAGAGTGAAGCTGCATATCCCCGGCCGGCATACGATTTACAACAGCCTGGCGGCGGCGGCGGTTGGACTGGAGCTTGAACTGGACTTTCAGGTCATTGCCCGCGCCCTGGAGACGTTCGGCGGGGTCCAGCGCCGGCTGGAAGTCAAGGGCGAGGCGGCCGGAGTCCTGGTGGTGGATGATTACGGCCATCATCCCACCGAGATCAGGGCGACCCTGGACGCGGTCAGGGAAGGATGGCCGGAAAGGCGGCTGGTGGTAGCGTTTCAGCCGCACCGCTATACCCGGACCAGGGCCCTGTTTGACGAATTCAAAACGGCGTTCCACCGGGCTGATCTGCTCGTTCTCACCGATATTTACGCCGCCAGCGAACAGCCCCTGGAAGGAGTGAACACCGCGGCCCTGTCGGAGGCGGTCAAACTGCATGGGCAGCGGGACGTCCTCTATCTGCCTGACCTGGAAAAACTGCCCCTGGAGCTGCTCAATCTGGTGCGCCCGGGAGACCTGCTGCTGACCCTCGGGGCCGGCAACATCGTCCAGACGGGAGAGGAGCTGCTGAATCTTTTGGGCGCCGGCCCGGGTGCGGACACCGCCTCCGCGGCTGCTCCCGGAGAGCCTATTGCTGGGGGGATACAGGGATGATGGAACTGCGGCAGGCCTTGTCAGGCTTCTGGACCGGCACACTCAGCTGGGATTTTTCCATGGCCGATTACTGCACCTTGAAGGCGGGCGGCAAGGCCGCAGCACTGGTGGTGGCGACCTCCAGGCCGGAATTGGCGGGTTTGATCGTCGGACTGGAGGAAAACTCCATTCGCTGGAGGGTTATCGGGCGGGGCAGCAATATCCTGGTCCCGGCCGGAGGCTATGACGGGGTGCTGATTATCCTGGGAGGCGATTTCTGTGCCATCGCAGGCGATCCCGGACTCTCCGGGGATGACGGCAGGCAGACGGTCCGGGTCGGCGCCGGCTGCCCGGCCGCGAAACTCGTCGGCTGGAGCGTAGTCCATCAGTTGAGCGGTCTCGAGTTCATGGCCGGCATTCCCGGCAGCATCGGCGGGGCCGTGTTCATGAATGCCGGCGCCTGGGGCGGTGAAATCGCCGACGTCGTCGAAGGAGTCTCTTTTGTCGACCGCCGGGGCCGTTTTCATGACGTTGGGCGCGAGGATATCGACTTTTCCTACAGGAGGATGCGGCCCAGGGATCCGGCTCTGGAAGGAGCTGCGATTGTCGGCGCAACCTTTTCCCTGCGGCCCGACAGTCAGCGCCTGATCATTGAACAATGCAGGAGCCATGTAGCCGGGCGGCGCCGGAAGCAACCGCTCAGCGTGGCCTCGGCCGGGTCCTTCTTCAGGAATCCCCCGGGGGATTCGGCCGGGAGGCTCATCGAGGCGGCCGGTCTGAAAGGGCTGCAGAAGGGAGAGGCCATGGTTTCGCCCAAGCACGCCAATTTTATCGTCAATACGGGCCGGGCGTCGGCGGACGATATTGTCGAACTGATGCGGGAGGTGCAGGAAAGGGTATACCGGTTTTCCGGGATCAGGCTGGAACCGGAGGTGCACCTGCTGGAAAAGGGTTAATTCTGCATGAACGCTGATTACATGTACAAACCGCCGGGCATGAAAAAGAGGGGCCGCTTCAGGGCCCTGACGGGCAGACTCGCCGCCTGGAGCGCGGAGAGGCTGCGGCGGACCTTTTCCCGGCGGAAAGGGAAAGGGAGAGGCCCTCTGGCGAGACAACAGCGGTCATGGCAGCTGCAGAAACTGACGCAGAAGTTTGTCCTGGGCCTCCTGGTTCTTGTCCTGCTGTCGTGCGGGGGTTGGCTGTCGTACACCCTGCTGGCCCGGTCGGACATCTTTCAGGCAACCGAGTTGACGGTGCGGGGCAACAGCATGGCCACCAGACAGGAGATCCTGGAAACGGGCGGGCTGAACCTGCGGGTTAATCTGCTGGCCCTCGACACCGGAGCGGTGAAGGACCGGATCATTGAACATCCGTGGATCGATCAGGTGACAATCAAGCGCAGATGGCCGTCGACCCTGGAGGTCACGGTTCACGAGCATAAACCCCTGGCCCTGATCAACCTCAGACATGAGGGCGACAGCCTGCTGTATTACGTGGACCACAGGGGCATCCTCTTCGCTCCCCATTCGCCCTCCATGGATCTGGACTATCCGGTGCTGAGCGGCGAAACCCTCGCCGCGCTCACCCCGGGGACGGACCTGACCGAAGATGCGCTTGGCGTCATGGCGGTCGAACTGCTGAATCTGGCTGCCCAGGGAAATCAGATCCTGCCGCTCCAGGCCGTCTCCGAAGTGCATGTCAGCCGGGAAAAGGGTCTGATCGTCTATCTGGTTGATCATCCCTTTCCCATATACATGGGCAGGGAGCAGATGAGAACCCGTTTTCGCCAGCTGGTCCAGGTCCTGGCCCAGCTCTATCGGCAGGACAAGGTGAAGGAAATCAGGGAAATTCGGATGGATTATGCCGAGAATAAAATATTGGTCGCGAATGCAGGGAAATGAACAACGATACAGAGAACACGGAAGAGATTGAAATTCAGGGGCAGGGCGACCTGGTGGCCGGGCTGGATATCGGCACGACCAAGATCTGCGCCGTGATCGGCGAGGTCTTTGAAAACCAGGTCGACGTCATCGGCGTGGGCACGGCGGCTTCCACCGGTATGAAAAAAGGGGTGGTGGTCAACATCGAGTCAACCGTCACCGCCATTCGCGAGGCGGTCGCCAAGGCCGAGGACATGGCCGGCTGCGACATCGAGTCCGTGTTTGTCGGCATAGCCGGCAATCATATCAAGGGGTTCAACAGCCCCGGCATCATTGCCATCAATAACCAGGAAATCAAGCAGAAGGACATCGAGGCGGTGATCAAGGCCGCCCAGACCGTCAAGATTTCCGACAACCAGCAGATCATCCATGTGCTGCCGCAGGAGTACATGGTCGATGACCATACCGGCATTCAGAATCCCCTCGGGATGACCGGAGTGCGGCTGGTGACCAATGTCCATATCGTCACCGCCGATGTCACGGCCCTGCACAACCTGCTGGTCAGCTGCAACCGGGCCGGGCTCCAGATCTCCGAGATCGTCCTGGAGTCGGTGGCCTCGTCGCGGACGGTTCTCAGCCGCGACGAAATGGAACTGGGCGTCGCCCTGGTTGATATCGGCGGCGGCACCTCCGACCTGGCCATTTTCTGCAACGGCACCATCAAGCATACCTGGGAGCTCGCCCTGGGGGGCAACAGCCTGACCAGCGATCTCTCGGTGGGGCTGCGGACGCCGATGCAGGAGGCGGAAAAGCTCAAATACATGTACGGGTCGGCCCTGTCCTCGATGATCAAGGAGAATTATGTGGTCGAGGTGCCCACGGTCGGCGACCGGAAGCCCCGCAAGGTCTCGCAGCGGGTGATGGTCGAGATCCTCGAGGCCAGGATGGAGGAAATTTTGCAGCTGGTCAACAAGGAGATCTGTTCATCCGGCTACCGCAGCAGGATGAACGCGGGCATCGTCATAACCGGTGGGACTTCCCTGCTGGCCCATACGGTGGAAATGGCGGAACAGATTTTCGATCTGCCGGTCCGCATCGGCTATCCGCGCGGGGTGAGCGGCAGGGTGGAGGAGATTGATTCACCGCGCTGCACGACGGCTGTCGGCCTTCTGCTCTACGGCAGCCAGGCGATCCGTGCCAAAACCAGGGGATCGGCCAGGGTGATGGAAAATCTGCGGAGAATATTCAAGAAACTTGTTTGAAATGCGAAAAATGGTTTTTGGCGGGGTAGGCGATGATGATATAATAATCATCAGACGGAATATGCAAATTATCCGGAGTTTGGGGGTATGTCATGCCGTTCAGAATGGCTGAAGAGGAATCAGTGGCTGTCATTAAGGTCATAGGTGTCGGGGGCAGTGGTGGCAATGCCATCAATACCATGGTGGAACGCCGTCTGCATGGCGTTGAGTTCATCGCGGCCAACACCGATATGCAGGCGCTGGAAAAATCCCGCGCCGATGTGCGTCTACAGCTCGGTCCCGGGATCACCAAGGGCATGGGCGCGGGCGCTGACCCGGAAAAGGGCAGGGACGCCGCCCAGGAAAGCTACGAGGAAATCCGCAAGGTCCTCAAGGGGGCGGACATGGTGTTCATCACCGCCGGCCTCGGCGGCGGGACCGGTACGGGAGCGGCCCCGGTCATCGCCAAGTTGAGCAAGGAAAGCGGCGCCCTGACCGTCGCGGTGGTCACCAAGCCCTTCTACTTTGAAGCCCGGACGAGAATGCGCAATGCCGAAAAGGGCTGGCAGGAACTGAAGAAGTACGCCGACACGATCATAACCGTGCCCAACGACCGGCTGCTCAGCCTCATGCAGAAAAACTCCACCCTGGTCGAAATGATGCAGAAGGTCGACATGGTCCTGCTGCAGGCGGTCAAGGGGATAACGGACCTGATCAACCTTCCCGGGCATATCAATGTTGACTTCGCCGACCTGAAAACGGTCATGAAGGAGGTGGGTCCCGCCATCATGGGCTCGGGAGCCGCGTCCGGCGAAAACCGGGCCGCCGAGGCCGCCAAGCGGGCAATTGACAATCAGCTCCTGGAGGATGTCGGCATAGACGGGGCCTTGGGCATCCTGATCAATATTTCCGCCACCGAGGACAGCCTGACCATGGCCGAGTTCATGGAGGCGTCGGCGCTGATCCAGGAGAAAGCGCACGACGACGCCAATATCATCATCGGCGCCCTGTTCGACGAAAGCCTCGGGGAGGAACTGCGGGTGACGGTCATTGCCACGGGCATTTCCGCCATGGAGGAAACGGAAACCATCGCCCATATCGATGTCGCCCGGAACAAGAGCCGCACCGAGCAGCCCGCGCCCGTGCCGGCGGCCAGGGAGGAGGATTCCGCCGCCAAGACCAGGACCATGAGCAACGCCCAGCCCAACACGCTGCCCAAATCGCCCGTCCTGCCCACGCCGGTGTTTGACGACCGGGAGCATGAAAACTGGGATGAGCCGGCCTATATCCGTAAAAAAGCAAACTGACCTGAGCGGCCGCCGTTTCCCTTTTCCCCCCCGCCGTCCGAGCCGGCCGTATTGCGCAGCCGCTGAGGCGTAAGCATATTCGCAGAGATACTTTGTCGCCATACCTTGTCACGGAAAAGGGAACGGTCAGAAAAAAATGGAAGGGCCGGCTGCCCGTGGCCCTTTGCTACCCGCACAGCTATTCGGTTGCCGTTTCCAACCTCGGCTTTCAGCTTGTTTACAGCCTTCTGAACGAACCGGAGCACATTGTCTGCGAACGGTTCGTCTACCCCGTTGCCGGCGAACCCCTGCGCTCGCTTGAGTCCAACCGGCCCCTTACCGATTTTCCCCTTGTTTTCGGCTCGGTCAGCTTCGAGGAGGACTATCCCCGGCTGGTCGCCATGCTGGCCGCCGGCCAAACGGAACCTGCGGCACAGCCGCGGCCGCCGCGGATCGCACCGGGCAGTCCCCTCATTGTTTTGGGCGGGGTTGCAGTGTTCATGAATCCCGAGCCCCTGGCCTCCTTTGCCGACATCATGGTGATCGGCGAGGCGGAGGCGGTGCTGCCGGACCTGCTTGATCAACTGGCCGGCCTGTACGAAAAAAACATGTCCCGCCGTGAGGTGGTCCGGCGGATCGCCTGCTCGCTGCCGGGGTGTTACGCCCCGGCCCTGTACGACTTCGATTTCGGAGGAGAGAACGGGGAGGTCGTCGCCATTCGTCCTGAAGCCGGCCTGCCGGACCGGGTGCGGAAGGTGGTGGCCGGGCGCATGGAAAAGGCGGCCCATTCCCGCCTGCTGTCCCCCGAAGCCGAGCTGGGCATGTTCATGACCGAACTGGGGAGGGGGTGCAGCCGGGGCTGCCGTTTCTGTGCCGCCGGTTTTATCTATCGCCCGCCGCGCCTGTGGAGCGTTGACCAGGTGCTCGCCGGACTCGCCCAGCGGCCGGCGGACATGGACCGGGTAGGGCTGCTGGGCATGGAAATGGCCGCCAGCGGGACATTGGACGCCATTTCGGCCTTTCTTCAGGACCGTTCGTGCCGGCTTTCCTTCTCCTCGCTGCGGGCGGATCGGATCAGCGGGGTGCTGTTGTCCCTCCTGTCGCGATCCGGTCTGAAAAGCGCGGCCATCGCCCCGGACGGGACTTCCGAGCGGCTGCGGCGGGTCATCAACAAGGGCTTGACCGAAAAGGATCTGCTGACCGCCGCCGTCAGCCTGGTCGGGGCAGGTATCCTGCATCTCAAGTTGTACGTGATGATCGGCCTGCCGACCGAGACCGATGAGGATCTCCATGAGCTGACGGTCCTGGTCCGGCGCCTGCGTGAAGTCCTCCTGCCTCTCGGCCGGGAGCGCGGCAGAATGGGTGAGCTGACGCTCTCCGTCAACAGTTTCGTCCCCAAGCCCTGGACCCCCTTCCAGTACGTCCCCTTCGGAGGCCTCGATCCGGAGGAGGCGGTGCGGCAGCGGGACGAGGCGGCGGCGGTCGGCGCGCTCAAGAGGAAGATACGGTACCTGCGCCGTGAACTGTCCGGGGTCGCCAACCTGCGGATCAAGGTGGACCGCCCCGAGCGGATTCTTCCCCAGGCGGTTTTTGCCCGCGGCGACCGCCGGCTGGGTCCGGTGCTGACAGACCTGGCGCTGCACGGCCTGCCCTTTGGCCGGGCGATGAAAAAGAACGGCCTGTCCCCGTGGTCATACGCGGTCCGTCCCCGGGGCCGGGAAGAAATTTTTCCCTGGGACGTGCTCGATCATGGTATAAGAAAGGAATATCTTTGGCAGGAGTACCGCCGGAGCCTGAAGGCGGCGGAGACGAAACCCTGCGATACCGCAAAGTGCCGCCGTTGCGGAGTATGTCATGAAAACCGTTCTGTCTGATTTCCTCTCCCGAAAAAAAAATGTCCGGCGCGACAGCGTCGATTCCGGCATTCAGCCCTTCAAGCTGGTCAAGTACTTCGCCTATACCAGCTTTGCGGTGATGCTGATCGCCTCCTTTGTGCTGTCCCTGATCATTTCCAATAATGCCAGAAAAGCCATGCTCGACAGGAGCCAGGCCTATACCGAACTGTTTGCCGAATATCTGAATCGCCAGGTTTTTATCCGCTTCGTGCTGCCGACGGTCATCCAGTACGGGCATATCGCCCTGAGCAATACCGCCCAGTTCGAACAGCTTGACCTGATCGTCCACAACATGATCAGGGGGCTGGGGATAGATTCGGTCACCATTTTCGATTCCGAGGAGAACATCATTTCCTACTCAACGGTCCCGGAGATGGTCGGCAAAAAAGACAAGGGAGGAATAGAATACCAGAAAGCGCTGCTGGGCGAGAACAGTTCGGTCCTCATTTCCAGCGGTTCCCTGCTGCAGAACCTGATGCCCGGCACCCCCCCGGTCTACAGCAAGCTGAAGACGTACATCCCCTTCCGCAGCGAGGAAAGACATGGCGAACAGGGCAACATCATGGGGGTCATCGAAGTTGTCACCGACCTGTCCGGAGACATGCAGGTCATTGTCGACCTGCAGAAACGGATCATCGTGGTGTCGCTGCTCATCATGGGCATTCTTTTCGCAATCCTTTCGTATATCGTCATGCGGGCCGGCAGGATAATCGAAGCCCGGGCGGTCGAAAGGAGGCAGCTGGAGGAGAAGCTGAACGAGGCGGAACGGCTGGCCAACCTGGGCAAGATGATCGCCACCGTGTCCCACGAGATTAAAAATCCCCTCGGCATCGTTCGGTCAACCGCGGAAATACTCGGCAGCCGGATCTCGAAGGTGGCGCCGGGGAATGAGCATCTTGCCCGAATCATCGTCGAGGAAACGACCCGGCTGGACGGCATCGTCCGGGAATTCCTTGATTTTGCCAGGCCGAGGGATTTGCGCCTGGAGCCGGTTTCCCTCAACAGGCTCATTGAGCGGGTGGGCCGGTTCATGGCTCCGGAGCTTGAGGCCCGATCCGTCCGCCTGGAAAAAAGGCTCGATCCGGGGCTCCCTGAAAGACTTCTGGACGAGGAGCAGATTTACCAGGTGCTGCTGAACATGATTCTCAACGCGATCCAGACCATGCCCGAGGGAGGAACCCTGACCATGACGACCCGGCTGTCGAACGAGGGCGGGATGGAGCTTGAAGTGGCCGATACGGGAGTGGGCATGGCGGCCGACAAGCTGGAACAGGTCTTCAAGCCCTTCTTTACCGACAAGCACCGGGGAAGCGGTCTCGGCCTGGCCATAGCGAAAAACATCATTGACAAGCACCAGGGCCGGATCACGGTGTCCAGCGTTGAGGGCCGGGGCAGCCGTTTCAGCATTGTCTTTCCGCCGGCCGGCTGAATTTGTCCTGAAACCGTGCCCCGCTATCGTCTCGGCTGCTGCGTCAGCGCGCATGGTTTAGGGCACAGCGCCCGGGTTGCGGCCGTACTGGAGGCACTGGCCGACCTGCTTGACGTTGAAGCCGTGGTGGTCACCACCGCGCCGGAAGGGTTTTTCCGCTCCTCCTTCTCCGGCCCCCTGACATATCACCACCTGCGGACCGATGTCGGCCTGGTGCAACGAACCGCCCTGCAGGAGGACATCCCGGCGACGATCCGGGAACTGGGCGATTTTTATCCCCTGCGCCGGGAGTATGTCAACGGGCTGGCGGACCTGTTCGCCGCTTGCGATCTCATTCTCTGCGATATTGCGCCGGCGGGCATAGCCGCGGCCCGGCAGATCAACATTCCCTCCGTCCTGGTGGAAAATTTCACCTGGGACTGGATCTTCGACGGGTACAGCCGGACATGGCCGGAACTGCGTCCGTATATCAGCATGTTCCGGGAACTGTACGCCCAGGCCGATTATCATGTTCAGGCCGTTCCCGTTTGTGCCCCGCGCCGCTGCGACCTGCGGACAGGACCGGTGGCACGCCGGCTCCGCCGCAGCCCGGAAGCGGTGCGGCGGATGCTCGAGCTGGAACCGGGGCAAAAGGTTGTGCTGGTCAGCATGGGAGGGCAGGGCATGGAAGGCATAGGGATCCGGTGGCCGCGCGAAGCCCGGGAGGTCGTCTTTCTCGTTCCGGGAGCGCAGAACCTTCCCCCTGCGCCGGACAACCTCCGTATCCTGCCCGCCGATCCCCGGCTTCACCATCCAGACCTGGCGGCCTGCTGCGATGCGGTGATAGGCAAGGTCGGCTACTCGACCATTGCCGAGGTGTATCAGGCCGGTGTCCCCTTCGGCTACATCCAGCGCCCCGGATTTCCTGAATCGGGGCCGCTGGTCCGCTTTATCAGGGAAGAGATGTGCGGGATCGAAATAACCGGACAGGACCTTCTGGGCGGGGATTTCGGGCGGACCCTGGCCGATCTCCTCAGCCTTGGCCGGCTCCCTCCCCGTAGGGCCGATGGCGCGGACCGGTGCGCGGCATTTCTTGCCGGCCTGCTGCAACGGAGATTACCACGGGCATCCTTTTTGCCCGGCTGACCGGTTTCCAGGGGCCATGGCCGCCAGTTCGAGGTTGACATTCCCCGGCAATCGAGGCAAATTGGAAGCTTCCATCAAACGGTCAGAGGGAAGAATGAGCAACCAGGACGTGCCGGAAAACAAACCGGCGTCACCTTTCCGGAAAAAAAAAGTCATTCTGCCGCTTGCGGCGGCGGCGCTCATGCTGCTGGCCGCCGTTGTTCCCCTTGTCCTTTCCTCGTCCGTTGTCCTGCAGCTCGTGCTGTCCTCCGCCAACCGGAAGGTACCGGGAGAACTCGTTGTTGGATCCTGGCTCGTCGGCTGGCGGCAGGGGATTCTCTGCCAGCAGGTCGCCTACCATGATCCGCAGCGGGGAGTGCGCATAACCGTTCCGCGGGTGACGACCACCCGGGGCATCCTTGAACTCGCCCTCGCGCCGGGCAATCTGGGAAGACTGATCATCGACGGTCCGGTGGTTGAACTGACCGGAGTGAAACGGCCGGCGCGGGAGGTCCATGCGCCGGAAAAGGCCCCGCCGCCTTCTGCCGAACCCGGCAGACCCTTCTGGGACGCAATCAATGTCGACCTGCACCTGCGCGACGGCCGGGTGATCATCGCATCCGGGAACGAACAGGCCGCCGGAGGGCTCAAGGACTGCGCGGTCGACGCCACCCTTGAGGAAGGTGTGGTGACCTTTGATCTCCGTCTCCATGACCTGCACAACCAGGGGATGATCAAGGCGGGAGGCACGCTCAACCTCCCCGCCCGCAGGCACGGCTGGGTGGACACCATGATCGCCGATGCGGACCTGTCGATCATGGAACTGCAGGTGCGCGACGTTCTGAGGCTGGCAGGGGAGCGCTGGAATTTGCCGACCGGCGAGGGAATTCTCACCGCCGAAGGCAACCTGAAGGCGGTGGGGTTCGAGGGCATGCGGGTGAGCGGCAGGGCGGATTTCCGGGACCTCAGGCTGAGCGGCGGTTTCCTCGGGGAAGACAGTCCCTGGTTTGAAAACATCCATCTCAGTGTCGACGATGGGCATTGGTCGGCAAGGGGCTGGTCGGCCAGGCAGTTCAACCTGGTCAGCGACGCCGGGGAAATGCACGGCGCCGGGCAGCTCGGCGGCGGTGAGATAGTGCTTGAAGGCCGCGGCTCCATTCATCTTCCGGTCCTGTTCGATCAGTTTCCCAGGCGGCTGCGGGTCCGGGAAGCGGCTTTTCTGGAACAGGGGGAACTGAAATTTTCCATTGATCTGCGGCGAAGCCGGGAGAAAACCGGGATAGAGTTCACCGCCGGCGTCGACAATCTCGGCGGGCTGTATGAAGGACGGCCGTTTGCCTGGACAAGTCCTTTGACCCTGCAGCTGAGCGGGGAAAGAATCGACCGCGACGCCAGGGTCAACGTTCTGCGCCTGGACGCGCCGTTTTTTCACGCCCAAGGCCGTGGCGATCTGACCCAGTTTACCCTGGATGCGACGGCCGACCTGGAGCAGGCCTTTGCCGAAGTGGGCCGGCTGTTCCAACTGGGATGGAACGGCTTGGGCAAGGCTGAACTGACCGCGCACGGCAGGGTATTCAGCATGGAGGATGATCGGACCCGGATCGATGCCGACATGCGGATCAATGATTTCACTCTTTTCCGGGACGGGGAGGAAGTCGTTCCTGTCCATGACCTGTCCCTGGCGGCCGTTGTGCAGGCGCCCAGGTCGTGGATATGGGAAAAGGGAGGAAAGCTTGACCTGCAGTTCGCCCTGACAACATGGCTGGGAGAAATGTTCCTTGCCTTCAACGGCGAAAAGCCGGCCGGTGCCCCGCTGCACGGCTGCTATTCCACGGACGCTTCCCTGCTGCTTGAGCCCGTTGCCCGGTTTCTGCGGGACCGGTCAATCATGGCCGATGAGGATGCCATGGCCGGGGAACTCCAGGTCCAGGCGGCAGGGTATCTTGACGGGCGGAGCGCGGAAATTCGTGATCTGCAGAGTGAAATTGCCGGATTCGTCCTGAAACGGAAGGGTGCTGTCTTTGCCGATGACAAAATCCGGCTGGAAACGCGGCAGCAGGTGAATGAAAATATCCCCCGGTTCGCCATCCGGGATCTGGTGGTGACGGACCGCCGGGAGGAATTCCTGCGGACCGGCGCCGGATTCAACCTGATCGGTATCGGCGATCGCCGCCTCTTCCTCCGCAACCTCAGCCTGACGGCCGCGGCCGGGGAAATGACAGTCAATGAGCTGATTGTCCATGACTGGCGGACCCCTTTTGCCGGAGCATGGGCCGATCTGGATGGGGAATTCGAACTGGGCGGCTTGACCCCCCTGTTGCAGGGGCTTGGCATTCTGGCCGCCGATGCCGGTCTGGCCGGCCGCGGAAGCTTGGCGGTGCGGACGCGGGACGCAGGGGCGGGGGAAAGGGAGACCGAAGCCTCTCTCCGGCTGGCTGATTTTGGTTTCACCCGCAAAAGCAGGGAAATTCTCAGCCGTGAAGAATTACGACTGGACGTCGGCATCCACGAATTGGCCGACGGCGGGGCCGACATCAGATCGCTGCGGTTCCAGTCGCGGCCTCTGGCGCTGACGGCCACGGGAACGCTGCGGCAGGAGGGGGACCGGTATAACATGGAGCTCAGGGGAGAGGCGGTCCCCGATGCGGTGCGATTCGGCGCGCTTCTGGGCGCCCTTTTCGATATCGAGCTCTCCCTGGCCGGCCTCCGCAGCGATTCCTTTCATCTTCGTTTTCCCCTGGCCGGCGGCAAAGGAGACCCGTTGGCGGTGACGTTGGCGGGTGGTTTTCAGGTCGATGAACTGCGGAGCGCGGGTCTGGAGGCACGGGATTTGCGCGTGCCCGTTTCCCGGATGGACGGCAGACTGCGCCTGGAAGCAGCCGGCCTCCTGAACGGGGGCCGGCTGGATGCTGCTGTCGACGGCGACCTCATTGCCACCCCGCCCCGGCTGAAAATTCCGGAAAACAGCCGGATACTGACCGGTGTTGAACTGCGGGAGCCACTGATTGACGGGGTATTGTCCGGCATCCATCCCCTCTTCGGGGTGATGGCGAAGCCCTCCGGACTGCTGGATGTCCGCCTTGATTCCTTCTCATGGCCGCTGCAGGCGGACGGCGGGATGGATGCCGCGTTCATCGCCGTATTTGATGTCAGGAATATCCAACTTGACAGCAATGGTATACTGAAGGAATTACTGGCCTGGTTCAACCTGGACAAGGAGAAGCCGGCCCTGCAGGACAGGGAGATCTACTGTGCCGGCCAGGCCGGACGCATCGCCTGCTCACCGGTGCGCCTGCGCATTGCGGATGCCGACATGGTGGTGAGCGGGTCCGTCGGCCTGGATCGATCCCTGGACTATACCGTTCAGGTCCCGTTGACCAGGAAGCTGATCAGCGAAGGGGTGTACGGGGCCCTGGCCGAAACCACGGTCACCGTGCCGATCAGGGGGACGGTCAGCGAACCTTCCTTCGACAGCGCCATGGTGACCGAAGCAATCGGGGATGCGGTCAAGAAGGCGGCGGTCAGGATGATGGACGGGCAGGCCGAAAAAACAGTGTCGGAGAGGATTATGAATCCGCTCGGGGATATACAATTGCGCTAGGCTGCACACCGTGGAAATCGTCATCAGGTTGTGCTCCGTGGGCCTCGGGGGGTTTATCGGCGCCGTGCTCCGTTATCTGGTCAGCGGCTGGGTCCAGGACCGTTCGGGCTCCATTATGTTCCCGTTCGGCACCGCGGCCGTGAATCTCATCGGCTGCTTCTGCATCGGCGTACTGGCCTATATGGTGGAAAGCAGGTCTTTTTTTTCGGTTGAAACACGGGCCTTCCTGCTGATCGGCCTGCTTGGATCCTTTACCACCTTTTCGACCTTCGGCAGTGAAACCCTCGCCCTCCTCCGCAACGGGAGGCTGGACCTGGCGGTGCTGTATGCGGGCGGGCAGGTTGCGGCCGGGGTCGGCATGGTTTTTCTCGGCCGTCTGCTGGCCTATGGAATATGGAGATAACATGGATCTGCCCCTGGAAGGATATCTGCTGCGGATCATCATCGGCGAGGGCGCGCGGCATGCCGGCCGTCCGCTCTATGAATGGATTGTCGTCAAGGCGAGGGAGTGCGGCGTGGCCGGCGCCACGGTTGTCCGGGGAATGATGGGCTACGGAGCCAACAGCCGGATCAAGACCACATCGATCCTGCGATTATCGGAAGATCTTCCGGTGATCATCGAGATGGTTGACACCCGGACAATGCTCGAGCAGTTTCTGGAGGTCATTGATCCGGTCATCAGTGAAGGGCTGGTGACGTTTGAGAAAATGAATATTCGCATGTACCGGGCGACGCCCGGGAGAACCCCTGGCAAAGAACGTCAATAGCGGGTGAAGCGGCGAGGACCCGGGCGGCCGCCATGGGCCATCGCTTTCCGCGGCCGGACGGACCGGAGTCCAGGGGTATTTTTCTGTATCAGGGACGGTAAATATTGAACAATTCTCATAGTGGAGGTGACATGGGTAAAAAAATTCTGATCATCGGAGGGGTGGCCGCCGGACCCAAGGCCGCGTGCCGTCTCAAGCGATTGCAGCCGGGCTGGGACGTGACCGTGGTTGACCAGGACAATCTTATTTCCTACGGTGGGTGCGGCATTCCCTATTACGTCTGCGGTGATGTGTCCGACGAAAAGGAACTGCGTTCAACCAGTTTTCACATGGTGCGGGACGAGAAATTTTTCGCCGACGCCAAAGGCGTCACGGTGTTGACCAGGACAAGGGCCCTGGGCATAGACCGCCGGGCCAAAACGGTGCATGTCCGGCAGCTTGATTCCGGGAAGGAAAGCAGGCTTCCCTATGACAAGCTGCTGCTGACCACGGGTTCCAGCCCGGTTGATCTGCCGATTCCCGGAACCGACCTGGACGGTGTCTTTACGATCGCCAACCTGCACAAGGCGATTGACATAAAAGAGCGGATCGCCCGGGGGCAGGTGGCAAAGGCAGTGGTGGTCGGCGGCGGGGCCATCGGCGTTGAGATGGCCGAGGCCCTGACCGATCTGTGGGGAGTGGAGACCGCGCTGGTCGAATACATGCCCCAGCTGCTGCCGCGGGTCATTGATCGGGAGTTCGCGGCCATGCTCAAGACCCAACTGCTGGACAAGGATGTCCGGGTCTATACCGGTGAGTCGGCCACCGCCATCGTGGGGGACGACAACGGCAGGGTGACGGGGGTCAAGACCGGCAAGAGAACGCTGGACGCCGACCTGGTGATCATGGCCGTCGGGGTCCGGCCGCGCAGCGAACTGGCCAGAGAGGCCGGCCTTGCCGTGGCCCCCTGGGGGGGGATCAAGGTCAACAACAGGCTGCAGACCTCGGATCCGGACATCTATGCCGCCGGCGACTGCGTGGCCGTGCCGCACCTGGTCACCGGACGCGAAACCTTTGCCCCCTTCGGGTCGCTGGCCAACCGGCAGGGCAGGATCGCGGCCGACAATATCGCCGGCGGGGTGTCGCTGTTCAACGGTGTGGTCGGCAGTTTCATCATGAAGGCCTTCGACAGCTGCATCGCTGCCACCGGCATCAGTTACGACACCGCCGTCGCCGAAGGCTTTGACGCGGACTGTTCATTGAGCGCCCCGTTCGACAGGGCGCATTTCTTCCCGGGCGCGGCGGTCGCCGTCTACCAGATGGTTTTTGACCGGAAGACCAGAAAGGTGCTCGGACTGCAGGGATTCGGGCCGGCCAATGACTCCGTCTCGGTGCGGATCAATACAGCGGCGGCGCTCATCGCCCGGGGGGCCGTCATCGAGGATTTTATCACGGTGGAGATGGCCTATTCGCCGCCATTTTCCTCGGCCATTGATCCGATCAACGCCGCCGCCTGCATCGCCGACAATATGTGCGCCGGGCTGCTGCGCCGGGTCGACACGGACCGCTTTCTTGCCTGGATGGACGATTTCAGCCGGGAACAGGACTGGGTCGTCCTGGACATCCGCCATCCCCAGGAAGCGGCCCCGTATGTCGGGAAGTTCGGCCCGGACAGATGGCTGGCCCTCCCCTACAATGAGATCCGCCGCCGGCACCAGGAACTGCCGGACGACAGGACCATGATTATTTTCTGCAACGCCGGGAACCGTTCTTTCGAGGTCCAGGTGGCGCTGGATCAGGTCGGCAGGAAGAACAGCCTGGTTCTCTGCGGCGGGTTTAACGTCATTCGGCGGATGGGGGCCGATCTGCCCGTCTGAGGTCTGAAAGGTAGGCGGGCAGAAGCTCGAAGCAGCGGCCGACCTGCTCCGGGTGATGGGCGTCCGAACCGGCGGTGAGGGGAATGCCGAGTTCGACGGCCCGGCGGATAATCCGCCGGCCGGGGTACGGTTCGTTGCGCAGGGCGTAGCCGGAGGTGTTGATTTCCAGGGAGATGTTTTTGCGGCGGACGATGTCAAGCAGCCGCTCAACCTGCTCCCAGTGGGAGTCATTGAACCGCAGGCTGGGGGAATGGCGCATGACGGCGTCCAGATGGCAGAGGACCGTGACATTGTCAAAGCAGTCCAGGGCACTGATGAGTTGGGAGAAATAGTGTTCGACGACCGTGTCGGGGCCGATGGCGGCCAGGGCGTCAATATTGTGCCGCTTGCGGCTGACCATGTTGAGATGGCGCCTGCCGTCGAAAAAAAAGTGATAGGAGAGTCCAACCCGGTCCCAGGGATGGCGGGCCAGCCTGTCCTGGAGAATGTCCACGGCAAGGGGATTGTATCCAACCTCGACGCCGAGCAGGATCGCGAGGCGGTCGGCGTATATGCTCCGCAGCCGCAGCCCTTCCTCGAAGTACACGGCAAAATCCTCCTCGGTGAGCCAGGTCCGCTCTCCATAGCTGATGCCCGCTTCCAGGTGTTCGAGAAAGACGATGGTCCTAAGTCCCTTTGCCATCGCGGCCCGGACATAGTCTTCCATGGAGCCCGTAGCGTGCCGGCACAGGCGGGTATGGACGTGGCCGTCAAGGCGCAGGTCAATCGCGGGGGCGGCCGGACCGCGCCCCGTGGTCGCGCAGCGTCGGCGGGCCGGGAGCCTGCTCACGCCGAGCCGGAGAAGGGCAGGGGGAACTCAGGCATTACCCCTGGGAAAGAAATGAACGACGCCGTCGATCTCCGAGGTATCGCAGATATGGCCGATTTCCATATCAATATCAATGAGATCTTCGAGGCCTTCCATCTCAACGGACAGGGATGGCCCGTCGGGGAGATGATAGACGAGGGTCGCAACTTTGCTGAAATCGATGGATTTGCGAAAAAACTTTTTCATAAACAGAGAAAGAGGGTCCTCGCGCCCTGGCAGTTCAGCCGCTATGGCGCGGAAAATATCACGTGGCGTGGAGCTTGGCATCCGGTGGTGCTGCACTCCTTTTTGTCCAGACAGTAATTATTTTTGAAAAAAATGGCAAGCAGCAAACAATCCGGAAAAAAAGGACAAATCGGCAAAGGGCGGGAAATCCGCTTTTCTTTGGATTTGACAGCACACCGATATCTGGTAGAATATCAAATTTACGCATTGAACAATGAATGAACCTGAACAGGACGAGGATAGGTCATGGCAGAGGACGGTTGCACCCCCAAGGAAAAGGGTTTTCTTACAGACACGGACAAGAACCCATCAAACATACTTCCGCAGAAACTGACGCTTGACAGTCGGCTCAAGTTCCGATGTCACCCGGGCGTTTCCTGTTTCACGGCCTGCTGTCATAATATCAAGATCGTCCTGACCCCCTATGACATCCTGATTCTCCGCGGGAGACTGGGAATGGCGGCCCATGAGTTCATCACCATGTATACCACGCCGGCCTACCTGGAAAAAACGGACATGCCCGGCGTCCAGATCAAGCTGCGCGACGATACGGGCGGCTGTCCGTTCGTCACCCCCGAGGGATGCACCGTGTATTCGGACCGGCCCACCGCCTGCCGCTACTATCCCGTCGGCATGGCCGATTTTCATGAGGGCGGGACCAATGAGGCCAAAGAGGAAAAGTTTTTTTTCCTTGTCAAGGAGCCGCACTGCAAAGGCTTTGAGGAGGACAGGGAATGGACCATCAGGGAATGGCGCGCCGACCAGGGGGTCGACACCAGGGATGAGATGAACAAGGAGTGGCTGCGGCTGATCATGCGCCGCAAATCCTTCGGCTACCAGGCCTCCCTGAGCGAGGCGGCCAAGCGGATGTTTTTCATGGCCTCGACCGATCTGGATTCGTTTCGCAATTTCGTCTTCAACTCCTCGTTCCTCGACACTTATGAAGTGGACGAAGAAACCCTGCGGGCAATCAGGGAGGATGATGTGGCCCTGATGCACTTTTCCTTCCGCTACCTGGCCAATACCCTGTTCGGGGCGGCGGGGATGCAGATCAGGAGGGAAAAGATCGACGCCAAGGTCAGGGAAATCAAGCAGCGTCAGGATGAGGCCGTCAAGAAGGCCGAGCAGGAATATGTCGAACTCAAGGCGCAGTATGAGCAATTAAAGCAGGCCCAGGAAAAAAAGGAAAGCCAGGCCTGACCATATCCCCCTCCATACCGCGGACGGAAGACAAGGAGGAGGCTGTCAGTCAGCCTCCTCTTCCTTTTTGTGCCAGCGGCCCATCACCGCCGATCCGAAGGCGGCGACCAGACCCGTTGAAAAAACACTGAGCACCAGCGGCGTTCCCTTCACCCCGAACATATCGAAAACAAATACTTTTCCGGCGCCGATGACCGCGACCAGCGCCGCAATCACCATCATTTCCCGGCTTCTTTTTCTGAGGGCAAGGGCCATCAGCACCAGGGCCCCGAGGTTGATAATGAGGGACTGACCGCTCTGCAGGGCGTGGTCTGGTCCGATGTTGAGCCGGGCCAGCAGGGCGTGCAGCAGAGACTGGAAAAAGTAATATCCCCCCAGCAGGCCGCTGATCAGGAGAATGACCCGGCCGCGGTCTTTGCGGTCGATCCTGGAATAAAACACTGAATGGCTGCCGTCCGGAGGATGTTGCCGGCTCCAGTGATACTGGATGAGGCTGAACAGAAAAACAGCGGCCGCCCCGGCAAGGGCAGCGGCCGGCACGGGGTTTGGGACCCGGACGGCCCCGGAGATAATGGCGGCCGCGCAGGCGGCCGTCTGCATGAGGTAGGAGGTGATCCGGACCCCCTGATTGTGCAGGAAGGCCGAAAGAAGGGCCAGAGCCAGGGCGCTCCCGGACCAGATGGGCAGGATGTATCCGATGTTCTGTTGGAAAACGGTGGCGGAGGTGAGAATGATCAGGCAGGCTCCGGCCAGGATGAAGACATTGCTGCCGCGGGCCGTTTTTCTGTCCACCATGGCCAGCCACCAGGCAAGCCCCAGGTGCAGGGTGGCGATGGCCGCGGTTGCGAGATAAAACCAGACGTGATGAGCGGACAGACTGGGAGCGGCGGTGCTGCCGGCGTAAAATGCCCCGACCGCGGCTATGGTCGGCAGGATACTTTCAAAAATGCCGAGCTGCATGTCTTTTTTGAGAACGTTCAGGACCACGGTCGCCAGATACACCCCCCAGAAAACGAACAGCAGGGGGAAAAACCAGCCCTGGTACATCCCCTCTGCCGAAGGCCCGGCGCCGGGGGCCGGGAGGGGCAGCTTCATGGTCCACAGCACCCAGAACAGGACAACCGGGGCCAGGATGAGCCAGCGCAGGTACCGGCAGGTTCCCTGCCTGAAGGCATATGAGGCCGCGACGATCCCCGCCAGCAGGAAAAAACTCATTACCGGATAATGGGGATAGGGGAAGTCGATGGCCAGAGCAGCGGCGATACTGCCGGGAACACCGAGACAGATGAGCATCGATGCCTGATTGCGGATGCTCATCGTGAATACGGCGGCTCCGGCAAGGAACAGGATCAGATAGGCCCCCCCGGCCGACAGAGAGGCATAATGGGAATGGGTCTCGAGGACGATGGCAAAGAGGAGGAGAATGCCGCACCCCGCGAATACCGGGGCCAGCCTGTTGCAGGTGGCGTAGAGCCGCCATCCCAGAAGCAGGAGGAGGGCGGCGTAGGTCATGCCGAGGATCGAACCGATGCGGATGTCGATGATCCGGTTGTCGGTGATGGTCCGCAGGATCAGGGCGACAACCAGCAGGAAGCAGACGGTTGCTATGCGCCGCAGCAGGACCGGCGTGTCAACGAGGGGCTGCGGTCCGCCTCGGGCCTCCGCCCCGGGCGGGCGCCCGCTCCCGATCCTGTCCACAAGCCGCCGCGGGGGCTGGCCCTGTTCCATGGCGGCAAGGCGCCCGGAAAGATCCTCGACTCTGGCCGTGAGGGTCCGGATCTGTTCCGCCAGTTGTTCCACAGTAGAGGCTGGGTATTCCGAACGGTTTCTCATTTTTTCTCCTGATATGTCCGTCCAGTCGCAGCTCCTTGCCGTTCTCCGCGGGGCGGGGGCCCTGCCGTTTTTTTCACCGGACCGGATCGAGGAGAATTTTCTCTGCCTCGGCTGTTGCATCCGATGCCACTTGGTGGTATAAATGTATACCACGATGTGCCGCGCCGGATCAAATGATTATTGATCTTTTTCATTGTTGGTAATCGTCCGGAAAAGCATCGACGGCAGGGCGGCCATCGTGGCGGGCACTCACCGCCCGGACCGCCGGCTCAACGGATTGTGGCTGCCGGAGGATTTCCCCTGCGGGGAGCTCTTCCGGCCGGACAGGAGACAGGTATGAAGAGTCATGTACTGAGGCCGTTATGGGTGGCAATCGCGTTTGTCGCCCTTGTCCTGCTGGCAAGATATTTTCTTGTCCCTGATGATTTCGGGGTGCACGGCGAGAGCTTCACCTACAATTTTTACCGGGCCGGCAACGTGCAGGAGTGGAAGGATTTCCCGGTCAAGTTCAGGGGAACGGCGGTGTGCGTCGACTGTCACTCGGAAAACGGGGAGATGCTTGCCGCCTCGCCCCATGCGGCCATTCAGTGCGAAAACTGTCACGGCCCGGGCCGGGATCACCCTGAAACCGGCGAACCCGATGTCATGATTCTGGACCGGGGCCGGGCCCTCTGCCTCCGCTGCCATGCCGACCTGGGCTATGCCGGGACAAGCAGGGCCGCCATCCCGTCCATTGACCCCGTCCGGCATAATGTCGACTCGGCCTGCATCGAGTGCCATGCACCGCATAACCCTGACCTGGAGGAGATGGAATGACCTGTTCGCGCCGAACCCTTTTGAAAAATGCGGTCAAGGGCGCCATTGCCGGGGCGCTCCCCGCTGCCGCCTTCAGGTTGCTCAGTCCCGCCCAGGCAAGGAGCGCGGTTGAGGATGCCGGGGTCCGCTGGGGATTCCTGGTCGACACCGCCAGGTGCGTCGGCTGCGGTATGTGCGTCAAGGCCTGCAAGCTGGAGAATGAGATCCCCTACGACGCCCCTGTCACCAGGACCTGGGTGGAGCGGTATGTCGTCACCCGGGACGGCCGGACCCATGCCGATTCGCCGATGGGGGCAAGGGACGGTTTCACCGAGCGGAAAATTCACGGCGGGGAGGCAATCGACCCCGGGGAGGTCGTCAAGGCCTTTTTTGTGCCGAAGCTCTGCAACCAGTGCGACAAGCCGTCCTGCGTGCAGGTTTGCCCGGTGGGGGCCACCTACGCGACCGGGGACGGAATCGTGCTGGTAGACCGTTCCTGGTGCATCGGCTGCGGATACTGCATCATGGCCTGTCCGTACGGCGTCCGGTTTTTCCACCCCGTGCACAAGGTGGCGGAGAAATGCAACTTCTGCTATCACCGCATCACCAAGGGCATGAAGCCCGCCTGCGTCGAAGCTTGCCCCTTCGGCGCCCGCCATATCTGCAATCTCAAGGATCATGACGATCCGGTCACCAGGGTCATTCTCAACGAGAGGGTGGCGATACTCAAGGACGAATACGGCACCAAGCCCAATGTTTTCTATCTGGGCCTGGATCATAACGTGAGGTGAAGCAATGGTGGAGCAGGTAATCGTACACGGCGCCGAATGGACGGCCAAGGAGCTGTTCGTCTATCCCAACGAGTTCATATACTGGAGCATCCAGATCGTCATGTACCCCTACATGACCGGGCTGGTCGCCGGCGCGTTCGTCCTTTCCTCCCTGTATCACGTGTTCGGCCAGAAGGACCTGAAGGATATGGCCAAGTTTTCCCTCGTCTTTTCCCTGGCCCTGCTGCCGGTGGCCATGCTGCCTCTGCTGCTGCATCTGCAGCAGCCGCTGCGGGGCATCGAGGTCCTGTTCACCCCCCATTTTACCTCGGCCATCGCCGCGTTCGGCATTGTCTTCACCGCCTACGCGATCATTGTCCTGAGTGAGATCTGGTTCGTGTACCGCCGCTATTTCGTTGAACAGACCATGGCCCTCAAGGGGAAAACCGGGTTCGGCGATATTGTCAGGCGGGGCATCTATCATGTCCTGACCCTCGGCGCCCATGACATCAGCGCGGAGGCCGTGGCAAAGGACCATCGGGCCGTGACGGTCCTGGCGGCCATCGGCATCCCGGTGGCCTGCTTCCTCCACGGCTATGCCGGCTTCATTTTCGGCTCGGTCAAGGCCAACGCCCTGTGGATGTCGCCGCTGATGCCGGTCATATTCATCATGTCGGCGGTGGTCTCCGGCATTGCTTTGTGCATGCTGACCTACATCAGCATCATGGAGTGGAAGAAGTTCAAGGCGATCCTGGCCAGGGGCCGGGGGGACGAAACCGTCACGGTCATCGCCGGGGTGGAGATGGACGTAATGTCCAAGGCGTCCAAGTACCTGCTCGGCTTCCTGGTGGCGGCGATTACCCTGGAGCTGCTGGATATTATCTTCCGGGGGTATACGGCAATGAAATCATGGGATATTCTGCGCGATGTCATGTTCCACGAGGACTTTGTCAAGATTTTCGTCCTGCAGTACGGCCTGGGCAACCTGGTCCCGTTTGTCCTCCTCCTTCTGCCCGGGGTGACCATCAGGAGGCTGGTGGTCGCCCTTGTCCTGATACTGTTCGGCGTGTTCATGATGCGGTGGAACGTCGTTATCGGCGGCCAGGCATTCTCCCTCTCATTCGCCGGGTTCATGCACTACCATTTGCCGATGATTCCCCACAGCCTGGAGACCTACAAAGAGGGCCTGTTCGGGGCCTTGACCGTCGCCGTCACCCCCTTTGTCATCTTCTGGCTGATCAACAAGATCGTTCCGTCGCTGAAAGAGGTCTGACCACCGGTCGGGGTCAGGCCGGAGCGATCCGGGCGGCCCGCCGGGAATGTCGTCCCTACTGGTGGCGCTGGGCTATTTTCTCGAACATCATTACCATGCCGACGGTAAGTTCAAAGATCGATTCGATGAGGAGATGGCGGTCCGCCGTGGAATCGAAAAAGATGTTGAGCTTCGAGGCCAGGTCGTCCTCGGGTTTCCAGTAGCAGATCAGGACCGGCACCTTGGGCAGGGGTCGGAGCACCACGGAAATGTCGGCCGAGAACATGTTCTTCTCCTCCACCCCGCTGAATATGGTCACCAGGTCGTCAAACAGCTCAGGGTTGCGGTCGGCAAGCCGTTGCAGCCTTTTTTCCCCCCGCTGCCCGAAGAGGGGGCTCATGGCCGCTCCACCCTGCAATTCCCTGAACGGCACCCACCTGCCGGTGTTGTCGTCGCCCTTGCTGTACAGGACGTAACTGAGCAGGGGAATGGTCAGGCCGCAGTGGGTGTGGCATTCCGAGGTGACCCGGCCCCGGGGGTCAATGAAGAAGTCCTTGCCGAGGCAGGTCACGGCGAGTTTTTCCCCGGCCATCCTCGCCCCCAGTCTGGACGCGCCCGGAGCCAGTTCAATGGCGGCGGCCTGTTCCTGCAGCCCGGCCAGGTGCTCCTCCCGCATCATTGTATACGGCTCCCGGTCCGATTTGGGCCGTAAGGCCTGCGGCACTGCGTTTGCCGGCAGGTAGGGGCAATCTCCGGGTTTTCTGCTGCCGCTGACCACGGCCGCGGCAAAGGCCAGGCAGCTGGGAAGATAGCATTGGCCGCAGTTGGTCCGCGGCAGGAGTTTGTATATTTCCAGAGGGTTTTTTTCAGGTGCCATGCGCTTTGTTCGGGTCAGTTAGGACAACGTCCGTCGGGGCAGCTCTCCGCCCGGGAGCAAGTCCGGGTCAGGTGTCGTTGGATTTGGCCTGTTCCTCGTCCAGAATATCCTTCAGATCCATGGCCCGGTCAAAATCACTGATCTGCTTCGGGGTCAGGAGCAGGTCCTTGAGGCTGAAAACCTGGAGCCGGCATGCCTGGGTAAAGAGGCGGTTGACCAGGAGCAGGGAGGCTATTTCCATGTCCTGAATTTTCTGCGCCGAGACCGCATCCATGGTATCCCGGATGAACTTCCTGTCCATTTCCTCAAGATGGACGAATGTGCGCAGCAGTTCCCGGTACTGCTCCTCGCTTTTTTCCAGTTTCTGGATGCGGTTCAGGTCATGGTAGATCTCCACCAGCCGCCGCCGGAAGAGTTTGTACTGGGTGTTGAGATAGACATTTTCGGTGCCGTCGAAATCCTCGAAGTTGTGCCGGATCCCTTTGAAGTTCTTGATGGAATTCATAATGTTGCGTGAAGCGAAAATGATCCGCTCCAGTTCCTTGGCCTCCTGCTCCTCCAGTTTCTGGCTCTGCACCCGGGAATAGAAAGCAAAGATTTCTCCGTGGAGCAGCTTGATGTTTTCATAGAGGTCATCGAGGCTGAACCGTTTTTTCAGGTTCATTTCGAACGGCAGGTCGTGGTCAAAGACCAGTTTTTCGTCAATACGGAGTATCCGCAGGATGTAAAGCTGGCACTCCTCCAGCAGGTGATGGATTTCCTTTTTCAGGGCGGCGGTCGCGGCATCGGCCACTTCGTGCGGGGTCTTGTCGATATAGACGGTGAGGATGGCCTTGCGGTCAGGATAAAACCTGACGAGGGAGCGTGACAGCAGGCCGATGAAGGGGAAAAAGAGCAGGACGCCGAGCATGTTGAACAGGGTATGGAACAAGGCCAGCGCCATGACGCTGTTGGCGTGGATATCAATGAAAAATGTGACGATCCGGACCAGAGCGGTGAGACCGGCAAGGGCGGCGACGCCGGTCAGCAGGTTGAAAATGAGATGGCTCAGGGCGACGCGCTTTTTGATCGGCGTTCCTCCTATGGAGCCGAGCAGCACGGTGATGGTGGTTCCCACATTGGCACCGATGACCAGCGCCGCGCCGATGTCAAACGTGATCAGCCCCCCGTTGAGGGCGGTGAGGACAATGGCGATACTGGCGAAACTGGACTGCATGACGGCCGTCATGGTCGTCCCGACCAGGAGATAGACCCAGATGCCGTAGTCCGGCACCCGGCTCAGGTCAAATCCCTGGGCAAAGTTTTCGACGCTGACTTTCATGAAGTCGAGGCCGAGAAACAGGAAGCCGAAACCGAGCAGCAGGCGGCACACCTGGAACAGCCTGGAAGTCGTTCCGAAGGCGACCATCAGGGCCCCGCCGATGCCGATCAGGGGGAGGGCAAAGTTCTCTATATTGATTTTAAAGCCGAAGAATGCCATCATCCAGGCGGTGAAGGTGGATCCGATGTTGGAGCCCATGATCACGCCGATGGCGTTTTCCATGGTCAGTATGCCGGCGCCGACAAAGGCCAGCACCATGAGGGATACGGCCGAACTGCTTTGCAGGATTGCGGTCACCAGCACACCGCTGCCTATGGATCGCGCCCTGCCCCCGGTATAGTGGGCGATCATCCGCCGAAACGCCCTGCCGGACAGCGATTTGACGGAATCCTCCAGCAGATGCATGGCGAACAGGAAGATCCCGAGACCGGCCAGCAGTTTCCACACATCAAGATGTTCGATCATATCTCCGCCGGGAGCAAAGGAATATCGGTTGTCCGGCGTGCATGCCATCGCTTCCCCCAGCGGCGCGGGCGGGAGGGAAATCGAGTGCAGGCCGGGGATTGAGCCAGGACGGAATATACCCCAACTTGCCGATCATTGCATCCTGAGTTCCAGGAGTTCCGGGAACCTGGCCCGCGACGGGTCCTCAGACATGATTGCGCAGCATCAGTTCCAGGGGATGCGGATTAAGGTACATCTGGTCCAGGAGGTACGGTGAAGGGTGCTTGCGCAGGTGATGATTGATGAGGGTCATGGGTACGATAAGCGGCACCAGTCCGGCGTGGTAGCGGTCGATTATCTCTCTCAGTTCGACTTTCTCATCGGCGGTCAGCTGTTTCTTGAAATATCCCATGATATGCAGGAGCACGTTGGTGTTTTTCCTGATCGTCGCCAGCTTCCCCAGGGCCCGGGTCATGGCGTCCAGGTACATGTCATGGAGCGCGTCCGTGGGATGGTTCGCTCCCGAGGCTACCAGGGCGCCCAGTTCCTTGAGGGTTGCCGGGCAATGGGCCATCAGTTGATATTTGTGGCGGGCATGGAAACTGACCAGGCGGCCCCGGGATTTTTTCTCCCGGGTCAGTTCGTGCCAGCGCTGCATGATGAAAATCCGTTCGATGAAGTTTTCCCGCAGGCCGGGATCATGCAGGCGGCCGTCATCTTCCGCCGGAATGTGCGGAAAGGCGGCGGTGAAGCCGGCGGCAAAAATACCGGTGCCGTTATGCCGGACCCCGCCGTCCCGGTGATAGATTTTGATTCTGTGCAGACCGGAACTGGGCGATTTGGCCTTGAAGATGAAACCGCATAACGGCAGCCGGGCAAGTTCCCCCAGCCGGCCGGTCATCCAGGATTGCATGATGGCGGTGACGTCCGTTCCGGAATCCCTGGTCAGCAGCCGGACGGCCCCGTCAGCTTCGACCAGGCGCATGGCCTCGCGCGGCACGCCCAGCCCGCATTCCACTTCGGGGCAGACCGGGACAAAATCGACATGGCGGCCGAGGGTGTCGCGCAGATACCTGTCCAGCTGGTGCCCCCCGTCGTAGCGGACGTTTTCACCGAGGAGGCATGTGCTGATCCCGACCAGGGGTTTGTGGTCCATGGGCTGTTACCTTTTGCGCGGATTGTTTTTTCGGGATGTGAGAAGCCGGGGGACGAGCCCCGCGACACGCCTGTGCCCCCGCAAAAGAAATTCGTCCAGGTCCCATTCCAGGGGTTCCAGGCAGTGATTGAATTCCGGCCGGACCACATAGACAAAGGCCCGGTCAAAGCCGCCCTCGCCGAGTTCGATCTCCACGGCCAGCCGCCGGAATATGGCTCCTTCGAAACGGTCGAGACGAATCCAGGCCGTTGCCGGTATGTCCGGGTAGAACAGGCCCTTGACCATGCTTCCCGGGGCGGGAATGATGCCCGGGAAGAACTCGCCCCGGACCCGCAGGCGCCGGTAGCCTTTTAGGATGCAGGGGGCCCCGGTCCGGCGGCAGCCGGAGGCGGCGAGGAAAATGTCCTCGGACAGCAGGATGCCGTAAACGAAAAGATTGTCCATACTCCCTCCTTCCTCAGAAACGCCCGGCAAAAGCGGCCCCGAGAAAAACGGCCGGGTCAAAGTCCTCTTCCGCCATCAGCCTGCCGTCCCGGTCTTCCAGGCGCAGTTCGCCGCCCGCTTCCACGCCGCCGAAAATGTCGGCCCGGACTTGAGGACTGATTTCGCACGTTGCCCCGATAAAGAGGGGGAACGATGTCTTCTCCCCGATCCCGCCGGGAACGGGGCCGCGGTCGTCCAGGCGGAACCGCTGCTGTCCGTACCCGCCGCCGAACAGGAGATGCCATCGCGCCGCCGCCTTCCAGTCCAGGGTGAGGCCTGGTCCCTGTATGGCGGCGGACCCCTCTCCGGCTGCAAGGGTCAGCCGTTCGGTCACCTTCCATTTGATCAGCAGAAAGGGAAAGAGGGACGCACTGTCCTCCAGCCGGCTGGTGATGCCCAGCCCGGGACCGGCAGTCAGCCGGTCGCTGAATCGATAGGCCGCCGCGGCGAAGAGGCCGCCGGTCAGGGCGTCCTCCCTGCTTGCACCGCTTTCCGCGCTCCAGCGCAGGGAGGGCAGGACAAACAGAGTCCAGTCGTTCTCCATGCCCCAGCGGACGGGGACGGTGAGCCATACGGTGTGGATGTCTTCCCATGGCGTCTGGCCGGGGATGAGTGATCCGGCGGCAAAATCATACTGCTCGAAACCGTAGCCTGCCGTCAGGGCAATGCTGCGGCGGGAACCGGGCGCATACTCCGCTCCGCCCTGGATGACAAAGCGGCTGACGTTGAAATCACCCCGCTCTTCCAGGCCGGCCTCGAAATGATGGAGAGAGCCGCCCCGCAGGGAGAATGACCAGGGTGACCCGGGGGTCGGCCCAGCGTTCTGACCCGGCGCCGCCGCGCCGGCCGTCATCGGCAGGATAAGTTGAAGAAACAGGAACAGGTGCAGCAGGAGAGAGGGAAAAGATCGACCGGTCATGGGATTACGTTCCAAGGGGAATCTTTTTGCCCTGCTGATCAACCCGCACCAGGGTCACTTTGGTCGAGAAGATGAAGTTGCTGTCCTCGAGGTTGTTGCTCCTGTACACGTGGACGAGATACTGCACGGAGGTGGTTCCCGTCGATGTTTTCTCCACGATGAATTTCAGAATGGTCCCCTGCCGGACACTTTTTCTGAATTCCACCCTGTCCATGCCGATGGTGACGAAATTACAGCCCGGATACTCCATGGTGGCCGCTATGAAGGCGTATTCATCCACCCATTTGAGCAGGTGGCCGCCAAAAAGAAAACCGTAGTGATTCAGGTGTTCGGGGAGGACCAGTTTATGGTTTTCCATGCGCGTCCCGGCTTTTCAGAGAACAATGTCGAAAACCGCCTTGAACTCTCCGGGCTGAACGGACTGCAGATCGACGGTCAGCAGTTCGTCGGTCCGGAAACGGGCGGTTTCTCCGGCCTGGGGATGGTTACGGAAATAGATCTGGCTGGTCAGGCGGACGGTGTTGCCAACAAAGACCTTGAAATGGATATGCGGGGGGCGGGGAAGGTATCCGCCCGGAACAAGGGTAAGGAAGGAGTACGATCCGTCCTCCCCGGTCGTCGCCTTGCCCTGGTACTGGAAGTTCGGATCCCGGGGCCCGGGGCTTCCGTCCCGTTCATCGTTGTACCGGCCGTGCGGGTCGGTCTGCCATATCTCGACGACGGCACCGGCCACCGGCTCGCCGTCCAGGGTCCGGACCCTTCCGGTCAGATGGAGAATATTGCCGGCCGCCGGCTGCGGCCGCCCGGCGACATTGACCAGGTCGTTGTCTTCATCATGCTGCCGGACGACGGGATAAAAAGGTCCTTCCTGGTCGGGCGGCGTTCTGGTCAGTGCGGGTCCCGCCTGGAGCGGCTCGGCCGCCGGGCTGGAAAAACAGGTCCACACAAGCAGGGTCAGGACGAACAGGACTGTGCGCATTATAGTTCTTCCTCCAGGAATCATGGCATGCCGACGGGAAGCAGGTAGAGCGGCACCTGATCCCCCGGCAGGTGCAGGGTTTTGGCGACCATGTCGTCATGAAAGGCCCCAATGGGGACGGTTCCCAGGCCGAGGGCGGTTGCCTGCAGGCAGATGTTCTGGGCGGCATGGCCGGCATCCAGGTGGACATACTGCCGGCCGCGGCGGCCGTATTTGCCGGTTGTCCGTTCGAAAACGGCGGCAATCGCCAGGGTGGCGGCACCGAAGTTGACGGCGCTCTGGCCGAGGGCGCTCTCGGTCAGGACGGGCCGGACATCGCCCTGGCGGATCAGGACAAGTGCATGGTCCCGGGGGCGGTAGTGATAGACGCCGGCGGAGAGATCCTCCACCAGGCCGGCCGCCGCGTACATCTCCAGCGGATACAGGGCCCCGGCCGATGGGGCGGTCCGGTACCCCGAGGGCGAGGTGATGCCCTGGGCCGCCCACAGGAGCTGCGAAACCTGCCGCAGCGCAATGGGTTTGCGGCTGAAATGCCTGATCGATCTGCGGCGGGCAAGGCACTGTTCCAATGACAGACGGCCGTCGCGCTGCGGCTCGGGCAGAACGATTTTCATTTTCTCCTTGCCTGTGTCGGGGGAAGCAATATTTTTTTCCCGTTCAGGTTAATCCACCAGGTAATACTCGACGGTGGAAACAACCCGCACCCGCTTGATATGAGGGTTGTTCCGGTCCCGCGGTTCGATGGTAAACTGGCCCTGGGACGCTTTCTTGATCTTGCCCAGGCTGCTCCGGGAGTCCCTGGCGAATTTTTCCGCCACCTCCCTGGCCTTGGTGGTGGCCTCTTCGATCATCAGGGGTTTGACCTCATTGAGGCCGGTGAAAATGTACTCGGTGGCGTTCTGGTAATCGTCGCCGGTGAAAACAATTTCCTGTTTTCCCAGTTCGGCCAGTTCATTGATTGTCTCCCGCACCCGGTCAACGTTGTCGGAGTAAACGGTCACGGTGCGGACGGCGGAGTAACGGAATTCCGGTCTGGCGGCCGGGCCGTACTGCTGGGCCGATTTGTCGGTGATGGCCGGGGGGGAGACGGTTATTTCAGTATCCGGCACGCCGTGGTCCCTGAGAAACAGGCGGATCATTTCGGTGGACGCGGCAAGGCGGTCGTACAGCGGGGCCAGTTCGTTGTCGGCCTCGGTGAACCGGATGGGCCAGATGACGATGTCGGCGGGATATTCCCGCTCGGCCAGCCCTTTGACGGAAACGGTGCGTTCATATTCCTTGAACCGGATCAGGCTGCCGCCGAGAAATTGACCGAGAGCCGCCAGGCCCAGGAAAATGAAGACTCCAAGTATTATCGCCCAGGTATGGTTCCTGTTGTCCATGGATGCGGCATCCTGCAAAAGTTCCGTTCACAATGTCCTGTCTGTTATTATAGCATTGCCGGAGGATTTTTTTGCAAATTTTTATCGAAAAAGAGGGGCGCGGGATAACGGCGCCCGTGCATCGCCGCGGTCCCGTTTCGCCAACGGTGGTGCGGGCCGGCACCGACGGGTCGCAACCTGCCGGGGGCTCGGTTCCGGTGATCGGCCTGTCTGCCGGTCGGCCGGAGGCTGGGCGGGGATGGGTCAGGAATAGGACGCATCCTCTTTTTTGAGCTTGTCCATGCAGTAGATGACAGTGGCGAGGCAGGCCACGGGAATGATGGGGGCGACAATCGAAATGGCGATGTTCTGCTGGAGAAACGCGGCGCTGACAAAGGCAAAGATGATCGAGAGGAGCACCAGCAGGGCAATGGTGAACAGGGCTATGATATCGTAATAAAAGTTTGGCCTGAAAGCGATGATCAGGAGGATGACGGCCGGACCGATGAAGGTGTTGAAAAAAGAGATGTCGGAGTAGATGCCGAAGGCGAAGATAAAGACACAGAACGCGGCCTGCACCAGCAGGGCGTACAGTCTCAATAATTTGAATTGCATGGTCAGGTCCACCGTGGTTGTTGTCTGTTTGCGGTCCGGCGGCAGGAGGCAGGCGCGCTCACTCCCCCCTTTCCGGACGGCAAGGGGAATTAATTCGCAACTATATATATTTCCTCATTTGCGCTCCGGGTGCCATAGTTTTTTGGAGTGGTGGTTTTTTTCCCGGCCGGAAACGGGGGTTCCCCGTCGGGGTATCGCTGACAAAGATGCGGCCACCGGCGCGGCGGTTATCCGCCGGGTACGGATACGGATATTTTCCCGGTCAATTCCGCTTCCCGGGAATATCGGGGCAGTTTATAGCCGCCGGGAATACCTTTCGGGGAAAGCACGATCTGCCATACCTGGTTGCGCCGAGCCCTGAAGGAACCGGCGCAGGACAACAGGTAATATTTCCACATCCGGTAGAAACGCTCGTCGTACGATGTTTTCAGGGTGTCCCAGTTGGCATCGAAGTTGCGGAACCAGTGCATGAGAGTGGCGTCGTAATTGCTGCCGATATTGTGGAAGTCTTCAACGACGAAAAGATTTTCGGCCGCTGCGCATATCTGTTTTGCCGACGGCAGCATGGAGTTGGGAAAAATGTAGCGTTCAATCCAGGGATCGATGGTATAGGAAGATCTGTTGCTGCCGATGGTGTGCAGGAGAAACAGGCCGTCGTCCTTCAGGCATTTCCGGACCTTCTGCATATAGGTTCTGTAGTTCTTGAACCCCACATGTTCGAACATACCGATGGAAAAGACGCGGTCAAACCTGCCCTCCACATCCCGGTAGTCGCGCATGACAATCTCCACGGGCAGCCCCCGGCATGATTTTTCCGCGTAGGCGGCCTGTTCTCTGGAGACGGTGATGCCGACAACCTCCACGCCGTATCGCTGGGCGGCGAATTTAGCCGCTCCACCCCACCCGCAGCCGATGTCCAGTACCTTCATGCCCGGTTCAAGGTTCAGCTTGCGGAAGATCAGGTCCAGCTTGGCCTCCTGGGCCTCATCAAGGGTTGACGCATTGTCCCAGCAGGCGCAGCTGTAGATCAGCCGCCTGTCGAGCATGGCTGCATAGAGGCCGTTGCCGATATCGTAATGGCGACGGCCGATTTGAAAGGCCCGGGACGGTTTCTGGAGATTGAACAGAACGGAGCGCAGCAGACAGAAATATTCGGTCCCTTTTTTGACGGAGGAATCAAGCCCGGCCCGCAGAATACGGAAAAAGAACTGGTCGAGCTCCGGACAATCCCACCAGCCGTCCATGTAGGATTCCCCGAGGCCGAGTGACGCCCGGCAGAGCACTTCGGGGTAAAAGTCGTCGTTGTGGACCCGGATGTCCCAGGGGCGGGGGCCGTCGACCCGGACATCAGCCAGGGCCAGCAGTTCCTCAGCTTTTTGGCGGAATGTATCTCGTGACATTGTTCAAAAACCCGCTGGCATGCACGATACATTTACGCTGGCGATGAAGAGCATCCCGCCAAAAGGGGCGCGGAGGGAAGGCAAAGGCAATTCAGGACGTTACTGAACTGATCCTTCGGCGCAGCCACCTTTTGCGGGGCCGGCAATTGTTGCAACTATTATTAGTATATTGATTGGGGCCAAAAAAATCAAGCGACCCATCGCGGCACGGGTGGTCGCGCCAGTTTCCCATGTACCGGGCGGCTGGAAAGGCATCTGGAAAAGAAAATCAATTCCATTTGACCGGTGCCCCCTTTGTTCCTATATAATGAAAGGAGAAGGACAACAGGGACGGAATCCATGCTTTTCAAGGTCTTGCCAAAAAACCGATTGCAGGCGCTGTTCGACGCCCTTTCCAGCCGCCGCATCATCGGTCCTGTCGAAAAGGCCAGGCGGCCCGACGGCGAAGTGCTGTACGGTTTTGACGCCATCTGCCGGTTTGAGGACCTGCGGCTCGACTATACGACCACGACCCATTCGCCCAAGAAGTTTTTTCTCCCCCATCGGGAGGTGCTGGCCACGTTCAGCCTGAGCGGCACGACCTGGGAGAAAAAGGTCGATTACAATGCCTACCTGCCCATTGCCTTTTTCGGCATGCACGCCTGCGACATCAACGCCCTGAACAAGCTCGACAAGGTCATGATCGACAGCAGCTACCCTAATCCATATTATGCGGCCAAGCGCCGCAGCACCTTCATCATCGGCATAGACTGCGTCCCGCAGCCGCAATGTTTCTGCCGCTCCATGGGCGCCGATACGGTCCTGCACGGCTTTGACATGTTTCTCACCGATATCGGCGGGGACTATTTTGTCGAAGTGCAGAGCGCCGAGGCGTACGAACTGCTCAAGGGCGTCGGGACCAGGGACCCTTCTTCCCAGGACCACGCCTTGTTCATGAAGAAGGGGGACATGAAAAAGGCCCGCTTTTCCTGTCAGGTCGATGCCACCGATCTGACCAAGATCCTGGACATGGAGTTTCAGGCCGACGTCTGGCTGGAATGGGGGAAAAAATGTCTGTCCTGCGGGACCTGCGCCAATGTCTGTCCCACCTGCTATTGCTACGGCGTGCAGGAACACGTTGATCTTGATCTGCGCGGCGCCGTCAAGGAGATGCACCTCTATTCCTGCAACCTGATCGATTTTGCCGAGGTGGCCGGGGGGCACAACTTCAGGCCGGAGAGCCATACCCGGCTCAAGTACCGGTTTTATCACAAGCACCGCGGCTTCGTGGAAGCGTTCGAGGCCCCGCTGTGCGTCGGCTGCGGCCGCTGCGGGACCGCCTGCCTTGCCGGGATCACCGTCCCCGAAGTGATCGCCAGCGTCAGAAGGGAGGCCCAGGGAGATGCATAGACCGTTCACCCCGCCGCCCATGCACGGCGGCAGGGAGCTGCGGCCGGAAGAAGATCCGGCCGCCTTTGAGTACAGTTACCTGGCCGAGATCACCAATATCTATCCGTTGACAAGCACGGAAAAACTGTACCAGATTCAACTCTGTGATTCCCGCCTGCGCCGTTCCTTCACGTTCAGGCCCGGGCAGTTTGTCATGCTCGAACTTCCGGGGATCGGCGAAGCTCCCTTTTCCATTTCCTCCAGCCCCCTGCGGCACGGGGACATCGAACTGTGCATCCGGGCGGTGGGCAACCTGACCGGGTTCCTGGACCGGGTCAAAAGGGGGACCCGGGTAGGCATCAGCGGCCCCTTCGGCACCTGGTTTCCGGTGGAGGAAATGCAGGGCAGCGATATGTACTTCATCGCCGGCGGCTTGGGCATCGTGCCCCTCCGCTCCCCCCTGTGCTCCATCCTCGAGAGCCGGAGCAGGTACGGAGAGGTGAATCTCATCTACGGGGCCAATACCCCGCAGAAACTGCTGTTCACCTATCAGTACGACGCCTGGCGCCGTTTCGACATCGATCTGCAGATTACGGTGGATGAACCGGATGCCGGCTGGGACGGTCATGTCGGTCTTATCACCGCCATCCTGGAGAAGAAGCTGGAGGGCGGCAGGTCGCTGGCCAGCAACGCCTACGCCGTCGTCTGCGGCCCGCCGGTGATGTTCAGGTATGTCTGCGACATTCTGACCGAGGCCGGGCTGCCCATGCAGCGGATGTTCGTCTCCCTGGAGCGGCGGATGCACTGCGGCCGGGGCAAGTGCTGCCGCTGCAATATCGGCTCGACCTACACCTGCCTGAAGGGGCCGGTTTTCGACTACTGGTCGGTGATGAACCTGAAAGAGGCAATTTGACATGACCGGTGAGCGAAATTATCTGGGGGTGCCTGCTCCCCGGCCGAAAGCGGCATTTTTCGAGCTTTCCTCCTGCGAAGGGTGCCAGCTGCAGCTGTTCAACAACGAGGCCACCCTCACGGAGTTTCTGTCCCTGCTTGAAATTGTCCGCTTCCGGGAGGTGATGACGGGCGGGAGCGATGAGTACGCATTCGCCTTTGTCGAGGGCAGCGTGACCCGGTCCGATGAGATTGAGCGGCTGCGCGCCATCCGCGGCAACGCCGAGGTGCTCGTCGCCCTGGGCAGCTGTGCTTGCTTCGGGGGCGTCAACCAGTTGAAGAACCGCTTCAGTGACCCCCGGTTTGCGGCCAGGACCGTGTACGGCGATTTTCCGATCACGACCATGGCGGCGCACCCCCTGGAGGACTTTGTCGCCGTCGACCTCAGAATTTACGGCTGTCCCGTCAAAAAGGAGGAGGTGGAGCGGATCGTCACCGACCTGGTGGTCGGCAAGAAGGTCGTGCACCCGAAGTACCCCGTCTGCATGGAGTGCAAGGCCAACGAGAATATCTGCCTCTATGACCTGGGGGAGCCCTGCCTGGGACCGATCACCCGGGCCGGCTGCGACGCCTGGTGCCCCAACAACCGCTTTGGCTGCTGGGGCTGTCGGGGTCCGGCGGAAGGAGCAAATATCGCCCAATTGGAAGAGATCATGAAAGCCCGCGGATTCACGGCGGAAGTCATCCTCGACCGCCTGGAGTGCTTCGGCGGTTTTCGCGATGCTGCCGACGAGCTGCGGAAAAAAACGGACGAACAGGAACGGTCACCGGGAACATGAACATTTCCTGCGATATCAATCTGCGCCACCTGACCAGGGTCGAGGGCCACGGCAACATCAGGATCAGGATCGAGTCCGGCATCGTGCGGGAGGCGGCCTGGGAGGTTGTCGAAACACCCCGCTTTTTCGAGGCGATGCTGGTCGGCAAGAAATGGGAGAACGCCCCCTGGATTTGCGGGAGGATCTGCGGCATCTGCTCCATCGGCCACACCCTGGCCAGCATCCGCGCCGTGGAGCAGGCCTTCGGCATCGAGCCGGACGGGCAGACGAACCGGCTGCGGCTGCTGCTCAAGCACATGGAAACCCTGCAGAGCCATATCCTCCATCTCTATTTCCTGGTCGCGCCCGATTTTTTCGGCACCGGGAGCGTCCTGCCCCTGATCGATACCCACCCCGAGGAGGTGCAGCGGGCGGCCCGGCTCAAGCTGCTGGCCAACGATGCCTGCGACCTGATCGGCGGCCGCCGGCTCCATCCCACCCGCACCGTGGTCGGCGGGTTTACCATGCTGCCCGCCCGGGATGAGCTGCGCCATCTCCGCCATCGCCTGCGGGCGGCGATCACCGACCTGCAGCGGTCCGGGGAGCTGTTCGCCGGTTTCTCCATCCCGGATTTCCGCCGGGAGACCGAATTTGTCTCCCTGCACGGGGAAACGGAATATCCCTTTATCGGCGGGGATTTGAAGTCCTCCGACGGCGTCCGCCGGAAAGAATGGGAATACAGGGAGATGTCAAATGAGTACTGCACGCCCCAATCCACCGCCAAATGGGCGCGGCTCTCCCGTTCTTCCTATGCCGTGGGCGCCCTGGCCAGGGTGAACAACAACTTTTCCCTTCTCCATGAACGGGCGCGGAAGCTTTCGGAACTGCTGCAGCTTGAGCCGGTCTGCCACAATCCGTTCATGAACAGCGCCGCCCAGCTCGTTGAGTGCATGCACGTGGTGGAAGACGCCCTCCTGCTCATTGACCGGCTGCTGGCGGAAAAATTCGGCGAGCCGAGACGGGAGGTCCGGCCCGCGGCGGGCAGGGGGGTCGGTGCGGTGGAGGTCCCCCGCGGCCTGCTGTATCACATGTACGAGTTCGACGAAGAGGGGCGGATCGTCAGGGCCGACTGCGTGATTCCCACTTCGCAGAACCACGCCAACATTCAGCATGACATCGAGGTCCTGGCCAGGGAGGCGGCGGCCGCCGGCATGGCGGACAGGGACATCGAACGCCTCGCCTCCATGCTGGTCCGGGCCTACGATCCCTGCATATCCTGCTCGGTGCATTGAGCGGCCGGCCGCTCATTGGGCCAGGGCCGCCAGACGGTCGCCGAGGATGAGGATGGACCGTTCGCAGCGGGCCACTCCCCTGGTGTTTCCCTTCTGCTCGTAGTACATGCAGCTCAGCTCGAGCCGCTGGATGGCATGGCGGATTTCCCGTTGTTGCGCCGCCGGCGGGAGCTGCCCCCATTCTTTGATCATCGCCCTGGCGGCGTCCTCATTGTCGATTTCCATTGTCGGTCGAACTCGTGTACAGGTATATATGGAGGATGGTCGGACGGCTCGGTGCGCCGTAATACTTAATGTACCGAACAGTCCCGGCCGAGTCAACCGGGAAGAAAGCCGCGAGGAGAAGAATGGAGATCGGTATACCAAAGGAAATAATGAACAGTGAGTTCCGGGTGGGGGTGGTCCCGGCCGGAGTCAACGCACTGGTCAAGGCGGGCCACAGGGTGCTCGTGCAACAGGGGGCGGGCTCCGGCAGCGGCATCAGTGATGCCGAATTCGCCGCGGTGGGTGCGGTGCTGGTGCAAAGCGCCCCGGAGGTTTTTGCCCGGGCCGGGATGATCATCAAGGTCAAGGAACCGCTCCCGTCCGAATATGAATACCTGCGGCCGGGACAGATCCTTTTCACCTACCTCCACCTGGCTCCCAAGCCGGAGCTGACGGAATTCCTGTGCCGCAGGAAGATAAGCGCAATCGGCTATGAAACGGTCCAGTTCGCCGACGGCTCATTGCCCCTGCTGGCCCCCATGAGCCAGGTTGCCGGCCGCATGGCCGTTCAGGTGGGGGCCCGCTATCTTGAGAGAACGAACGGGGGCGCCGGAATACTGCTTGGCGGGGTGCCGGGAGTCGATCCCGGCAGGGTGACAATTCTCGGCCCCGGCGTTGTCGGCATCAACGCCACCCGGGTGGCCCTGGCCATGGGCGCGCATGTCACCGTGATCGGCCCGAACATGGAACGCCTTGCCCGCCTCGATGAACTGTACGGCGGAAGGATCACCACCCTGGTTTCCAATGAATACAATATCAGCAGGCAGGTGGCGGATTCCGACCTTGTCGTCGGGGCCGCCTTGATTCCAGGCGGGGCCGCCCCCAAGCTGGTGAGCGGGGACATGGTTGCCCGAATGCGGCCCGGTTCCGTCATCATCGATGTGGCCATCGACCAGGGGGGGTGCGTGGAGACCTCGCGGGCGACCTCCCATGCCGAGCCGACTTTCACCGTCGGCGGGGTGATCCATTACGGCGTGGCCAACATGCCGGGGGCGGTGCCGCGGACTTCGACCTTTGCCCTGACCAACGCGACCCTGCCCTATGCGCTGGAGATTGCCGACAAAGGCCTGGTCCGGGCGCTGCGGGGAAACGCGTCCCTTCGCAAGGGGCTGAACGTATACGACGGTATGATCGTCCAGCCGAACGTGGCCAGGTCCCAGGGAAAGGAGTGGCGCGATCCCTTCCGGGACGGCGATGCCGGCGGGGAGCAAACCGGCGGAGGGGCGGCGGAGCGATAAATATATTGCCACGCTGTGGCTATCCTTGTTATCCTGGGCCGGAACAAGGATAGATCCCGATGGGTGCGGACTTCGTCAATCCGGCGCAACCAATATCATCGAAATCGGGATCGAAATCGAAAAACCCTCCCCCCGCACGCAGGTGAACGGACAGACATGTTATTCTTCGCGATCGTCTCCGCAGCGCGGAGTGAGGGGCTGCCATGGAACTGCACATGAACAAGCCCATCTATCTTGATTATAACGCGACAACCCCCCACGCCCCGGAAGTTATTGAGGCCATGCGGCCGTATCTCGAGGAGCATTTCGGCAATCCGTCGAGCAGCCATTGGTACGGTTCGGAACCGCGGCGGGCGGTGGAGAAGGCCCGTCAACAGGTAGCCGGCCTGCTGGGGTGTGCCCCGGAGGAGGTCGTTTTTACCAGCGGCGGCACCGAGGCCAATAATCACGCCATCAAAGGCACGGCATGGGCGTTGAGGGACAGGGGGACCCACATCATCACCTCCGCCGTGGAGCATCCCGCCGTCCTGGAAGTGTGCCGTGCCCTCGCCGGGTTCGGCTTTGCGACCACTGTGCTGCCGGTGGACGGTGAGGGCCTGGTCGACCCCGCCGCAGTCGAAGAGGCTGTCCGGCCGGGCACCATCCTGATCACCATCATGCACGCCAACAACGAGGTCGGCGCCATCCAGCCCCTTGCCGAGATTGCTGCAATCGCCCGGCGCTACAATGTCATCTTCCATACCGACGCGGCTCAGTCCGTGGGCAAGATACCGGCGGCGGTTGATGCCCTCGGGGTCGATCTGCTGTCCGTTGCCGGCCACAAACTGTATGCGCCCAAGGGCATCGGCGCGCTCTATATCAGGAGTTCGGTCAAACCGGCCAGGTTCTGTCACGGCGCCGGCCAGGAGCGCGGCCGGAGGGCCGGAACCGAGAATGTTACGCAGATTGTCGGCCTGGGCAAGGCGTGCGAGCTTGCTTCCCTGAACATGGAGCAACACGCTGCGGAAATGCGGAGGCTGCGGGACAGGCTGGCGGCCGGATTGACCGGCGTCCTTCCGGACAGCAGAGTGAACGGCCATCCCGTCCACAGACTCCCCAATACCCTGAGCATGTCGTTCAAGGGGGTGGAAGCGGACAGGCTCATCGAACGGATCGGCGGCGAGGTTGCCGTATCGCCGGGAGCAGCCTGTCATTCCGGGGCGGTGAGCATCTCCCATGTCCTGTCGGCCATGGGTATTCCGGAGGAATGGGCCAAGGGGACGGTGCGCTTCAGTGTCGGCCGCATGACCACCCTTGCCGAGGTCGACAGGGCGGCAAAGGTTGTGGCTGCGGCGGTAAGGGAACTGCGGGCCTGAAGGCTGACGTTCGAAAGTGTCCACGCCCCCGCCGGCCGGAAATCCGGGGAGAACCTGACCCCTGCGTCTCAGAGAAGCAGGTTTGCACAGGGCCAGGAGGCCCATGCAGGGCGGGCAGACTGCGCCGTCATTTTTTCAGGCCGGGATCTTGGGGAAGTTCAGGATAATCTGGATTATTTCCCTGACAAACGCGCATTCGCACCGGGCGCCGCAGGGCTCGAGTCGGTCTCTGTACAGACAGTATCCGGGGCACTCCTCGGTGCCGGTTTTTCGTTGTTCGAATTTGTCCCCCGAATAGAGGTCAATGAAATCCCGTACCCGGACGGCCATGGTGGTGCAGCAGCCGTCAACGGTATGAGTAAATAAAAAGAGGCCGGATTCCAGGTCGTCGAAATCCGCCTGGTAACCGTTCAGCTTCAGGGTCCGGTCATGCAGGAAATCGACCCTGGTTCCCCAGTTCATGGCACACATTGGACAGGTCTTGAAGAGTGTTCCGTTGTGCATGGCGGCTTCTCCGTTCATGATGGGTCTATTCCGCGGTGCAGGCTCCGGGCGGTGTTTCCGGCGGCATGGTTTGCGCCGCAGGAGTGCTGCACCGGCAGCAGTCAAGGCGGCCGCCCGGGGACCGGAGGGAGGGGCGGGGGGCGCCCGTCAGGCAATCCATTCCTTCAGCCAGTATTGGTCCACCGCCCCTGCCTTCAAAAGGGGGTCTTCGGCAATGATTCTTCCGGCCTTCTCGGGACTGTCCGAAGAGAAGACGATCAGTCCCCCGCTTCTGTCGGCAAAAGGACCGTTGACATAATGATCGAGCTCAAGGCTCTTCCAGTAGCGGACATGCTGACCAAGGCTGCCCCGGATGGTGTCGATATCTTCCCCGAGAAAGTAGATGAAGGCGTATTTTCTCATTGTCTGACCGGAAAAGGTTGGCTGTTGGCGTTGACCGGGTTCGGCGGGCATGTGCCGCCGGCGGTATATCCTGTTATTTCTGCTGCTGCAGGGTGAGTATTTTTTCGACCAGGGACCGGCGTATCCGCAGGCCGAAGCGCGAATCCAGCAGTTTCACCGCCTCGCCGGCATCTGCCGGGCGCCGGTTCAGACGGGCGAGAAAGCCGTTGACGTCTTCATACACCGCCCACGGGTAAATGATCCAGCGCCATTTGACGATCCGGTGGGCATGGTAGTCGGGCCGCACGGTCGAGGTTTCCTTGTGATGCATAACGGCGATGCGGACGGCGGCGGCTCCGAGTCCGGCCAGGTGTTCCCGGGCCAGGGCCAGTGTGTCGCCGGTGTCGCTGACATCATCGACCAGCAGGACATTTTTGTTGTCCAGGCTGCGGCAGAGACCCTCGACCAGTACCGCATCCCCGCGCCTGGCGGCTCCGGCGGTATAATGGACGATGCGGATGCTGCTCAGATCGGCGAGATCGAGGAAATCGCACAGCAGACGGGCGGGTACATACCCGCCGCGGGCAATCGCCACGACAATATCGGGCCGGAAACCGGAGCGGCGGATCCGCACGGCAAGATCATGGGTGAGGTTCATGACCCTGGCCCAGGAGACCAGTTCACAATAAAATTTCCGTTTCAGTGCCATACGGTTCCCCAGCGGCCTCTTTGACGGAAGCGGAAGACAAAATGGGCATGATTGCCGCGCGGTTTCGCCTGCCGCTGAAGGATGCCGCCGGGCCGGGCGGCGGCTTCAACCCGCGCCTCTGCGATCAGGATTCGATCCCGATGAGAACAAGTGTGCGGTTTTAGATGTTTGGCCCGCAGGCTATGAGCTTGCTTTCACATTCCTGCCAACGGCCCATCGGTTCCCGGCGCAGCCGGTCCCTGACAGCCTTCAGCCCCCAGTCTGACCGCCCGACAAAAGACAGCCGACTCTCGGCGAAGCCGTTCTCTGCCCTCTGTGGTCTGTCACCTGGTATCCATCCCGTTATTTTTTTATCCTGGTGATCATCTCCTCGACCTCCTCATAGCCCTCCCGGTAAAATGTATTTTCTTCCGGATCCAGTTCGTGCAGCAGGCGGAGAAACTCCCCGGCGTGCTCCTTTTCCTCGTTGGCTATGTCGATCAGGACTTCCTGGGCAAGCTTGTCGTCCGTGCTTTCGGCTGTCTGCTGGTAAAGCTGGATCGCTTCGTATTCCGCGGCAATCATGAAGCGGATCGCGCGGATCAGCTCTTCCCTGGTCAATTTTCGGTCGCTTTTCTTCACTGTAAAAGGGCTGCTGAATTCGGGCATCGTTCACCTCCTGTCCCTGAATGCATTATCCATCACCGTTTTCCGTTTGGCCCATCACTATCCGGTGCCGAAAGGCCGTGCGAAAACGGGCCGGGTCGAACCGTTGTTCAGTCGAGAATAACCCGGATCCGATTTTTTTCAAATTCAATCGTGTCGCCGGCCACCACCTTTTTTCCCTTCCGTGTCTCAACCACGCCGTTGAGCCGCACCAGTCCGCCGGTGACAGCGCTTTTGGCCTCGCCCCCGCTCCCGACCAGGTTGCCGAGCTTGAGGATCTTGTACAGTTCTATGGGCTCCCTGTGGATCCGAACGGGAGTAGGGCGCACCCCGGTGTCTTTTTTTCCGTCCATCTCTCCTGTCCTCAACCGCCGGCCGTATTCACCGTGACATTGAACTCATCCAGCCGGATCTCGCCGTTCTTCCCCTCGCCAACCAGGTGAAAGGAGAAGGCCTGCCGGCTTTCCGGATTGGAAAAACCAAATTCCACCTTCCCCTCCTCGCCGGCATGGAGGACCGGGAACTGGGGGAAGGGAATGTCCAGGACCTGTTGTTCGAACTGGCGGAGGGACAGCTTCAGACGGACACCGGTCTCCGGCGCCTGCAGGGCCCGGACGCGTATGGAAACATGCACTGTTGAATTGGCCGGAAAATCGAGGTACTGCGCCCCGGCGAGATTGTCGGTCCATTCATTGGCGATTTTTTCGGGGAGCCGGCGAACCTCGCCGCTGGCGAAGCGCAATTGATGGGTGCGGCTCCGGCCGGTAAGTTTGTGATCGAGGGTTGCGGCCATGGCAAAGAGTTTTGCCGCCTGTTTTCCCTTGTCGGGCTGCAGTTCCGCCGGGGGGAAGCCGATCAGGCTGGGGGAAGGACCCATTCGGCAATCCCCGTTCCTGGTGCATTCGTAGCGCATATTCCCGCTGGTGTGCCAGCGGAGCTTGCCGGCGGTATAGGCGACCATTTCCCGCGGGGACGGGTAGTCACGGAAAAAGCTTCTGCCGATGACGCCGGGGGGAATGTCGAGGCCGAGGTAGTCGAGGATGGATGCAGGTATATCCACCAGACCGTAGGTACCGTGCTTGAGGCGGGGCAGCAGTTCCTGCTCCGGGGCAAGGAGAATGCCTATCCCCCAGCTGCTGACCCAGTCCGCCAGTTCAGCGCCGTGGGATTCATCGGAGGTGATCAGGACCAGGGTGTCTTCCAGGACGCCGTCCTGCCGCAGACCGTTGATGAAGCCTGCCACTGCTTCGTCGAGGAGGGCGACGGTGGCGAGCTTCCTCGAGGGATAGCCGGCGGCGAGGTCCTCGGGCGCAGCATAGGGCTGATGGGTGCCGACGGTCAGCAGGGTGAGCATCCAGGGGCGGTCGGCCGCCTGCAGTTCGGCGATATATTCCCGCGCGCCGCGGAAAAAATCAGGGTCATTCACGCCCCAGACAAAAGGAGAGCGGTCCGGGGCGGTAAACCATTCCTCGCCGTGAACCTCCTGAAAGCCGATGGTCGGCATGACCATGTCCTTGCCCATGAAGGACAGGCCGGCCCCCTGCAGAAAATGAGTGCTCCAGCCGCTTTCCGCCATCCGTGCGGGGAGGCATTCCCGGGCCCGGGATTGGTTCTCCTGGAGTTCGAACGCCTTGGGGGTTTCGAAGGAAAGCTTGCTGAAGTCTCCGCACAGTATGGAGTACAGACCGCGGATCGTCTGGTGGCTGTGGGTGATGAAATCCGGGATCAGCATGGCGTCGGCGGTGCCCGCCGCCAGTCCCTTCATCTCCAGAGGACCGGGCGGTACGGCCATCGCCTCGCGAATCTCCGGATGGTACAGGCCGGTGATGCCCTCCAGGGTGACGATGAGCACGTTTCTGGCTTTGCCTTTGTCCGGCAGCAGAGTGCTGCCCTGGAGATCGAGCTGTCTGAGACCCGGCGGCAGGTCGGCCGCGGGCACCGGCTTTGCCGGGGGATGAAAGGTTGCGGCCACCGCGTCGGCTATGAACCAGTGCAGGGGGTTGAAGCGGGCGGCTATGCCCGCTTCGTCGTATTGCCGGCTGAGAAAACCTTGCAGAAGGAGCAGGGCGATTGCCGCCGTCAGGCCCTTGCGCAGGTATCCGGGTCGGGGCCGGTATACCGGGAAAACAGCGGCCAGAACCGCCGACAGGATGATGAAAACGGTAAAGTACGGATAATTGAGGGTCAGCCCGGCCGTACTGTTTTTCATGAAGGTCGGGTCGAAGAGATAGGCGATGTCCTCCCGGGCGGGCAGGCGGTGCAGGGCAGCGAACAGCTCCTGCGCGCCGGCCTGAAACAGGGCCCAGAGCAGGAGCGGAAAAAGCCGCAGCCAGCGCGGGGAGACCGCCGCCGGCAGAAAGACCAGCAGGCCGAGGCCCACGTCGGAGAGCAGGCCGACGGGTTCGGTGAAGCCTTTCTGCAGGCCGCGCCAGGCGGCCGGGGCAAAACAGGGAACCGCGACGGCAAGAAGGGCTATGCGCTGTGACAGGACTGTGCTTCGGAACATAAACAACCTCGTCCCCCAGGGGGACAGGAGTGTGGGAAAGGTTGTCTATATAGTAAGTTCGATGGGGCAAAAAGGCGAGTCCCGTTTCGCCGGCCGGTGCGGATTTTTCCTTTGCCGGAGATCCGCCGGGGGACCGGAAGGCGAGGGCTCCGGTTTCCTCATTTCCTGGATCGCCCCCGGCATGCCAGCCCGCCTTGTGCCCGGTGGGTTCTCAGGTAGGCACCCGACCGGTAGAACGTGTCATAAAAATCAAGGTCGGGATGATGGGCCTGCAGGTACATGATCAGGAGCATGGAAGGCACCGTGCCCGGAAATTTGCCGAAGGTGTCGTAGATGTACCGGGCCTGGAGGGCCACGCATTCCTTGAACCGTTCATCATGCACCCGGGCGGCCGATCGGACTTTGCGGCTGTCCTTCCACGGCCCCGGGGTGTCGGGGTGAAACGGACCGCCGTTGCGGAGACACAAGGCCTCCACGGCATCACGCATGTCGGGGTGGTGCGGCGGGCAATATCCCTCCATCACGCCCTCGAGCCCGGTGGGGTTGGGATGGGGCCAGCGCGGGTCCGTATCGTAGCGGAAACCGAGGCCGGGAACCTCGGGGTTGCCGCTGGCGCCCGGGGCGGCAAGGGCGTCGACGCCGTTGAACATCCAGCCTCCCAGCCCCATGGCCTGGACATCAGGGCGCCGGAATAGCAGCTCGTGGCCAGTTCGGCCGTCAGTTCCGACATCGACCACTGGTCGACAAAGGTGATGGGCCAGACATTGCCCACGTCGATTTCGATGAGATATTTTCTGCGCTGGGTTGAGGAAAATTTGCACCCATCGGGGTCGGGATTGCAAAATACATGGATTTGTTGTTTTTTGGGGTATAATTGAAAAAGGAGGAACGCGGGAGAAACGTTCCGCAATCGGCAAAAAGAGAAATGGAGGTACAGTCATGATCAGGACCATTGCCTTGCTGGCGGTGCTTGCCCTGGGCGGGGCGGGAACGGTTTGGGCGGAGGAGAAAGTCTTTCAGATTGATCGGGAAAAATATCCCTACTATCCCTCTCTGATCCAGTGGAACAAGTCCGGGGCCGAATTCACGCCTCCCGAGGTGTGCGGCGAATGCCATGAAAAGCAGTATGAAGAGTGGACCGGTTCCGTGCATGCCCTGGCATTCAAGGACCCGATATATCAGGGGGAGCTGAACAAGGCGGTCAAGGCGGTCGGCCATGAAATATCGAGACAGTGCGAAGGGTGCCATTCTCCGGCCGGCATGGTGACCGGCGAAATCAAGAAGCCGGGACTGGCCGGCCTGAGCTCCATGGCCATCAACGGGGTTTCCTGTGACATCTGCCACTCGGTCAGCGGCACGACGCACTGTGAAACGCCTTCGCGGGAACCGGAAAACGGTTCCTTTATTCTCACCCCCGGGATGGACACCGAAGCGGGACCGGTCCTTGTCAAGCGTGGTCCCCTGGAGCCGTTCGAAGGCTGCGGCGAGGATTTTCACCAGTGCGAACGGTCGCCCCTCCATCTACGGGCGGATCTATGCGCCTCCTGCCACCAGGTGTATCATTACGAGGCCCATTTTCCTCTGGAAGCCACCTATCTGGAATGGAAGCACGGGCCGTACGCGCAAAGGAACATCCTTTGCCAGGACTGTCACATGGTGGATTCGGAAACCTTTCTCCGCACGGCCGATACCTTGGAAAAACCGGGCCGGGAAGAGTATCATCACTATTTCAACGGGGCTAACTTCCTCCTCTACTTTCTGGCCGAGCAGGCCGCCAAAAAGGCTGGAGACGAAGCCCTGGCCGCCAATGTGCGGCACAAGTACGAAATGGCCATCCAGCGGCTGCAGTCGGCCGCCGATCTTGAAATTGAACCGGTGTACGGCAATAACGGGCTGGTCGAGGCAAAGGTGCGGGTGAAAAATATTCGCGCCGGCCATAATCTCCCCACCTCCCTGACCAACGTCAGGGAGATGTGGCTGGAGGTGACGATTCGGGATAAGGGAGGAAACGTTCTGTACAGCAGCGGCATCCTCGATGACCAGGGTCATCTGCCGCCGGCCGTCCGGGTGTTCAATTCGGAGGGCATGGGCGACGATTTCCATTTTGCCATCGATCCGTGGATCGTGACCGCGTTTTCCCGGCACGACACCATCCCCCCCAAGGGATTCAGGGATGTCTATTATCCTGTCAACGCCCCGCCCGGGGTCGATGTCGTCACCATCGAGGCCAGGCTGCGCTATCGCCAGGCCGACCAGGGAGTCGCGGAACTCCTGCTGGCCGCGGTGCCTGAGGATATGGACCTCGAAGCGATCTATGGCATCAAGCAGATTCCGCTCCTGCCCATCGTGGATATGGTGGTTCGCACAGCCGACCTGAAAACGGCCAGGTAAGAAGAAAGGGCATCGATCCCGTTCGCAGGAAAAAGAGGCCCGGTTCATGCGGGGAGCATGTCCGGGCCTCATTGCTTTTTGCGGATCCGGAAGCGGCCAGCCGGCCTCCTGCCGGAGGGAAGTTATGCGCCGAGATTGGCCGCGGCGAAATCCCAGTTGATCAGCTTGTCGAGGACGGCGTTGACGTAGTCAGCGCGGCGGTTCTGATAATCCAGGTAATAAGCGTGCTCCCAGACGTCTATGGTCAGCAGGGGCTTCATGCCCATGGTCAGGGGAAGGTCTGCGTTGCCGGTCTTGACCGCTTTGAGTTTGTCGCCATCCTGCACCAGCCAGGCCCAGCCGCTGCCGAACTGGGTTGCCGCCGCGGCCGCCAATTCCTCCCTGCAGGCGTCCATGCTGCCGAAGGAGGCCTCGATCTGCTGTTTGAGCGCTCCGGTGGGTTCGCCGCCGCCGCCGGGTTTCAGGCACTGCCAGTAGAAGGTGTGGTTCCATACCTGGGCGGCGTTATTGAAAATAGCGGCCTTGTCTGGCTGGCCGGCGGTGGCGGCTATGATTTTGTCCAGGGAAAGATCGGCAAGCTCCGTTCCTGCTACGAGCTTGTTGAGATTGTCGACATACGCCTTGTGGTGCTTGCCGTAATGGAAGCCCATGGTTTTGGCCGAAATCACCGGTTCAAGGGCGTTGTCCGCGTAAGGCAGGGGCGGCAGGGAATGGATCTCCGCCGCCAGGGCGCCGGCGGGGAACCCGTTCACGGCGAACAGGATCGCCGCTCCGGCGGATGCGCTGAGAAAATCACGGCGGGTAAGGATCGGGGAACTTGTCGTGTGCTCGCTCATGGGGTTGCCTCCTGTTGGTTTGAGGGACCGATGGTCCGGGAATTGAATTGGTTCAGGGTCCTCTCCGGGGGAACGGACCGGCACGGCCTCCTCCCTGGAGGGAAGGGCTGGCCTGTCTGTTTTTGCCCGGTTTCGTCGCTGGCTTTATTTTCGCTCTTATATCGCTTTCCGACGGCTCTGGACAAAGGGTGTCCGGTCAGCCCGGACAGGGAGCGCCGGGCGCCGCCGGTTATTGCTCTGCCGCAGCGGCCGCGGCATCCGCGGCGCTGCCGGCAGCGGTCCGGAATTCCATTTGCCTGCCCTGCAGGGCGTTGATCATCCTGGGGCCGAACTCCCCGGCGATGATGATCCGGATCCCTTTTGCGGCCAGAAAATCTGCAACCTGCGGCCCGGCGCCTCTTTGAACCTCACGGAAGGGGTTGGCCACCGCTTCGACCAGAACGCCCCGGTCATCGAAGAGGAGAAAATAGGGGGAGCGGGCCGACTGGCTGCTGACCGATGCCTCGGCCGTTTCGCCCTCGGCGGCAACGGCAATGACCGGTTCGCCCGCGGCCAGGGCGGAGCAGGCCGTATACAGCAGCAGGATGACGACGATATTCGGGATACGGAGCATGGTCAGCATGGTTGTTTCCTCCTTAAGCTGTTGGAACAGTATCGATCAGGAACGGGGTCGAAATCCTGACCTGGTCCGGGGCGGCGCCTTGACGAGGGGTCGGACGCCGGCCGGTTTTCATTGCCCTGCTTCCAGTTCTTCGACCACCGACAGGTACTTTTCATGGATCATCTTCCGGTCGAACTCCAGGAACTCCGCGAGCATGGCCTGGTCCTCCTCCTCGGAGAGGTAGCCCCTGGCGGCCGGAAAGAACTGTTTGTCCTCCTTGTCAATATGGCCCGGATAGAACTCGACAAGGGCGCGCAGGTGCCTGGCGACGTCGGCCAGGGCGGCCTGGTCCCCGCGGCGATAGCGGCTGTTCGCCGCCACCAGCGCTTCGGTTGTCTTGCGGCCGAAGACGTGATCCTCGATCAGTTCCTGCATGAGCCGCCGGTCTTCCGCGGACAGGGGCCGCTTGTCCAGTTCGCGGAACATGATGTCCTCTTCCTTGCCATGGTGGGTTCGATCGGCGTAGGTACGGACGAAGTCAACCGCCGTGTCGACGAATTCCGGATCGACGCTCTGTCGCGCCTCGATTTTCGCCAGGTGTTCCTTGATGATCAGAAGCATCCGTTCAATCAGCCGATGCTCAATCATGAGCGGACCGCGTGCCTGCATGGTTGTGACCTCCTTGTGTGTTCATTGCAAATTACATGCCTGGAACCGGGTATTGCCTTGGCCGGTTCTATCGCCTGACCACGCGAAAGAGGATCAACAGGAGGATGGCGCCGCCGACCGCGAGCAGAAAGCTGCCGGGGTTCCATCCGGTGACCGTGCCGATGCCCATCAGCGATCCGACGTATCCGCCGACGAAGGCGCCGCCGATGCCGATCAGAATGGTGATGATCAGCCCGCCGGGGTCCCTGCCGGGCATGACGAATTTGGCCAGCAGGCCGACGATGAACCCCATCGCTATCCAGGATAGAATGCCCATGTTAGTTCTCCTTTTGTTCGGATTGTTGATTGATGCGAGGTCAGACAGGAGGCTGCTGGACCACCGCGGGGCCGGGGACGCCGCAGGGGGCGATGCGCTCCGCCCCTGCCAGTGGGAGGACCTCGCGGATCAGGACCTCGTTGAATTGCCCGGGCTCTTCGAACGGGGGATTGTGGGCGGACCGTTCGAACCACACCAGCCGCTTGCAGGGCGCCTCGATGGCGCGGAAGTACTCCTCGGCCAGCACGGAAGGGACGTGGCGGTCATGGCGGCCGAGGAGAAAAAACACCGGCACCCGGAAGGAACGGTAGCGGTCGGTCAGCCTCATCCGGGAATATTCGCTGTGCAGCCGGGTCAGGGAAAAGCGGTTGCCCCGCCCGAAGAGGATGATGTCCCGCAGGTTCGCCTCGTCGGTGCCCAGGGCGGCCAGAATAAGCTTGCCGGTGGAGAGGTCGCCGTGGAACATCCCGCCGAAGCGCTCGTTCCATCTGCCGATCTTCAGGCGGTCATCGACGGAGTGGGGAGGCGGCCCGATCTTTGT
>Ga0172382_10000295_pt1 | contig 92509 bp, 86 predicted proteins | sample Leawel138RmetaG_FD_122245 | JGI IMG/M metagenome (GOLD analysis project Ga0172382, IMG submission 122245) | Leachate microbial communities from a municipal landfill in Southern Ontario, Canada - Leachate well 138R metaG | ecosystem: Engineered > Solid waste > Landfill > Unclassified | place... | reverse complement strand
TCTGGTGGTAAATCGAGGGAAGCAGGGAATAAATCCCAGCATGTAAGAAACAGGGCAGCAAGCAGGGGGCCAATCACGAAACCGTTAGGGCCGAAAACGGTAAGGCCGCCGATAGTGGAAATCAGGATGACATAATCGGGCAGTTTTGTATCTTTACCTACCAGTAAGGGCCTAAGCACGTTATCGGTAATACCGATCACGAGTACACCAAATAGTATCAGGACCACGCCATGCCATGTTTCGCCTGTAACAAGAAAATAAATGGCAACGGGAAGCCAGATAAGTGCCGCTCCAATAGCAGGCAATAATGACAGGAACCCCATAATGGTTCCCCATAGCAAAGAGCCCTGAATGCCCAGTACACTGAAAATAAATCCGCCCAATGCACCTTGTGTGGCGGCAACCAGTATATTTCCCTTGACAGTGGCTATGACAACCGTTGCAAACTTGTTGAGCAAATGCTGCTTTTGTTCATATTCAAGGGGGATCATGGATTTGATTTTTTGCACCAGGTAACCGCCATCCCTAAGCAGGAAAAAAAACAAATATAGCATGATGCCAAATGTGATCAGGAATTGAAAGGTGTCCTGGCCAATGGTCAGGGCCTGATTGGCCAGGAATTTACTACCTTGTGCAGCGACTTCGGTTAGCTTTTCCCGTAGACCGAAAAGACTGTATATCTCGTAGCGATCAAGGATGTCTTTAAAAAAAGGAGGCAGGTTTTGAATGATTTGTTCAAAATACAGACCCAGATTAAGTTCACCGGACTGAATTCTTTGATATAACAGTGAAATTTCTTTTATTAGAGAGGTGGTGATGGCAATGAGCGGAATAATGACCAATAATACGGCAATAACCAGTGTAACCAAAGCTGCCATATTTGGGGCTTTGGGTATTTTTTTCAGAAGCCATAAATTAAGGGGCCTGAACAGGACACTTAATATGACTGCCCAAAAAATGGCACTGTAATAGGGTAACAGCAACCATATAAAACCAATGGAAACCGCAATCAGCAAAACAAGGAAAAAGTGATATTGGGTACTATTTTTATTTTGAATTGGTGACATCGTGCTTCCGTACGGTAACGGGTGGATTAATGATAAAAAGGGCTGGCATTGTGTTCAAAATACGGTAAAAATGCCAGTATAGTTGATTTCCCGTAATTTTCCACATTGATAATCAATGCATGGAAGAGATGAATTGTTTGTGTTGCACAGGACAAAATAATGGCTGATGAACTCAGGGGCTACTCATGGTCATCAAGTATCTATTGCTTTACAATCATTATGATTTTTATTTATTACTCGCTTCACAGGAAAACATAGGCATTATGAGGGGCTTAACAAAAACCAGCATTTCAAAAACCGGCATTTCGTCATTGTTTTTATTGCTGCTATCGGCTTGCAGTACCACGCCACCCACCAATCCCGAAAATATCTGTGAAATTTTCCGGGAAAAACCGTCATGGCATGAAGCCGCGCTTGACGCCAAAGAGAAGTGGGGGGTGCCGGTTCATGTTCCCATGGCCATGATGTATCAGGAATCCACTTTTCGCCATGACGCCAAGCCGCCCAAGGATTATTTGCTTGGAATCATTCCCTGGGGCAGGGTAAGTTCGGCGTTTGGCTATGCGCAGGCAAAAGATGAGGTCTGGAATGATTATCGCAAAGAAACCAATCGGTGGAGCCCGGACCGCGATAATTTTTCGGATGCCCTGGATTTTATGGGCTGGTATATGAATAAGGCCCAAAAGATAAACCGTGTTTCCAAATGGGACGCGTATGCCCAATACCTTAATTACCATGAAGGCTGGACTGGTTACCGTAATGGGACACACCAGAATAAACGATGGCTGGTGGATACTGCGCAAAAAGTCAAAAACCGGGCCTCACGGTATAGCGCCCAATATGCTGCCTGCGCAGGCAATTTATAAATCCGGCAATGACCTTATTTTTCCTGGTCTGAATAGTTTGAGTTTGATTGGTTTATATTTAGCTTGAATGTATGATTTCGTGAAAGATACAAGGGTTTATTAGTGTTTCCCTGAGTGTTTAAATTTGTATATTCGTGTACTATCAGGCTAAATGGTTAACATTTAGCCATCGTATTTAACATACAGCGGGGAGAATTCATGAATAAACTGTTGAAAAAATCACTAAGCAAACGCTTTGCCTTGTCAGCCGGTGCGCTGACCCTGTTTTCTGTCATTGCCGCTCCAGGTGCTGCTATTGCACAGCAAAAATTTGTCAGTATCGGTACGGGTGGTGTTACGGGTGTGTATTATGCAGCTGGCGGTGCCATTTGCCGTCTGGTCAATAAAGATCGTGCAGATCACGGCTTGCGTTGTTCCGTTGAGTCAACCGGTGGCTCCGTCTTTAACGTTAATACCATTAAAGCCGGCGAGCTGGATCTTGGCGTAGTGCAGTCTGATGTTGGCTATAACGCTTATAATGGCGAAGGCCAGTTCAAAGAGCCTTTCGAAAAACTGCGTTCCGTATTCTCTATTCATCCAGAACCGTTTACCATCCTTGCCCGCAAAGAAGCCAATATCAAGTCATTTGATGACCTTAAGGGTAAACGTTTTAACGTCGGTAACCCTGGCTCAGGTACACGTGCATCCATGGAACAGTTGCTTAAGGCAAAAGGCCTGGATATGACGTTCTTTTCACTTGCCTCAGAGTTGCGCCCCGATGAACATGGTTCAGCTTTGTGTGACGGAAAAATTGACGGCTTCTTTTATGGTGTAGGTCACCCTTCAGCAAATATTCAGGATCCTACGACTACTTGCGGTGCACAATTGGTACCAATTACCGGCCCCGAGGTTGATAAACTGGTCGAAGCCAATCCATACTATGCAAAAGTTTCCATACCTGGTGGCCTTTATCAAAACAACCCTGACCCAACCGAAACCTATGGGGTACTTGCCACTTTTGTAACGTCTTCCGATGTTCCCGATGAGTCCGTGTATAACGTGGTTAAGGCAGTATTTGATAATTTTGAAGATTTCAAAAAATTGCATCCTGCACTGGCACATTTGAATAAAGAAGATATGGTTAAAAACGGCTTGTCCGCACCTTTACATCCCGGTGCAGAAAAATACTTCAAAGAAAAAGGCCTGATCAAGTAATAATAATATTGTTTTTTGAAGGTCACTGGTCTGGAATTTATCTTTAGAATATTCCAACAGTGGCCTTTTTGTTGTAAATTTATGAAGGAAAATCATGAGTACTGATATAGATGCAAAAAAAAATGCAGCACTCGAACAGATGGTGGCCGATGTTGACAGGGGAGGCCGACATGTTGGCGGCGTTACCGGTGCCGTGTTGGCTGTTGGTGCACTTCTCTGGACATTTTTTCAGCTATGGTACTCATCACCATTGCCGTTTACATTCAATTTTGCCATTTTCAACGATACTGAAGCGCGCTCAATTCACTTGGGTATTGCGATATTTCTAGGTTATCTGGCCTACCCATTCAATAAAAAAGCATCAGAACACATGCCTTGGTATGATTGGGTATTTGCCATCATGGGCGGCTTTTGCGGCGCTTATCTTTATTTGTTCTACAACCAGCTTGCCTTGCGTCCAGGCTTACCAACTACGGTTGATGTGGTATCGGCCAGTATTGGCCTGATCCTGTTACTGGAAGTTACCCGCCGTGCTTTGGGCGCGCCTATGACCATTCTGGGGTTGGTTTTCTTATTGTATGTTTTTTTAGGCCCGTACTTGCCTGATGTCCTGGCTCACAGGGGAGCATCGGTAGAGCGCATGGTGTCCCATATGTGGCTAACCACTGAAGGTGTCTTTGGGGTGGCGCTGGGTGTATCGGTTTCTTATATTTTTATTTTCGTGTTGCTGGGGTCTTTACTTGACCGATGTGGTGCCGGTAACTATATGATGCAGGTCTCTTTTGCCTTGCTGGGGCATCTGCGTGGTGGTCCGGCAAAAGTGGCCGTAGTTTCATCAGCCGTTAACGGTATTGTGTCCGCTTCATCTGTCGCTAATGTGGTGACCGGTGGTATTTTTACCATTCCACTCATGAAAAAATCAGGGTATGGTGGTATTCGCGCGGGGGCCATTGAAACTGCCTCTTCCGTGAACGGGCAAATCATGCCGCCGGTAATGGGGGCTGCCGCTTTCCTGATGATTGAATATGTGGGCATTCCTTATACCGATGTAATCAAGCATGCGCTTTTACCGGCCAGTATTTCCTATGTTGCCCTGTTTTATATTGTTCACCTTGAAGCCCTGAAATTGGGTATTGAGCCCATGATGAGTGCGGGCAAGCCTAAAACTGTCATGCAAAAACTGGCCGGTTGGGGATTGGGTATTTCAGGTACGCTTATCGTCATGGGGTTGGTGTACTGGATAGGCGTTGGTGTGCAGCAAATCGCCGGTGCTGCGGCCATCTGGATTTTACTTGGTCTTTTGCTGGTGTTGTATGTGTGGCTGTTGCGTATTGCGGCCTCAAATGCAGACTTGCCGACCGAAATTGATATTGTCAATCCTGTCAGGCCAGAAGCCTGGCCAACCGTACGTGCCGGTTTGTATTTCCTTATTCCTATTGGTATTTTGGTGTGGTGCCTTAGCGTAGAACATCTTTCTGCCGGGCTATCCGCTTTCTATGCCAGTATTTCAATGATCTTCCAGATGCTTACACAGCATCCGATTATTGCTTTTTTTCGCAAGAAAAAACTATCTGCGGCTGCCAGGAAAGGGGTTTCAGAAACCATGAGTGGCCTCGAGGAAGGTGCCCGTAACATGATTGGCATTGCCATTGCATGCGGTACCGCCGGGCTAATTGTAGGGGCTATTACCTTAACCGGTTTGGGTTTACGCATGACCGCTTTTGTAGAGCTGGTCTCTATGGGTAATGTGTTGGTCATGCTGTTTTTTACTGCAGTTGTTTGTTTGGTCTTGGGGTTAGGCATGCCGACTACGGCAAACTATATCCTGATGGCTACTTTGATGGCGCCGGTTGTGGTTGAGCTTGGAGCACAAAATGGCATTATCATCCCATTAATTGCCGTACATATGTTTGTATTTTATTTCGGCATTATGGCGGATATTACACCCCCTGTTGGTCTTGCTACATTTGCCGCGGCAGCCATTTCAGGAGAGGATCCCATTAAAACCGGGGTGATGGGGGTTGTTTATGCCATGCGGACCGTTATTTTACCGTTTATCTTTATTTTCAACCCATTGATATTGCTTATTGGTATTGGAAGTGTATGGGAACTTACTCTGGTGGTTTTTGGTGCCACACTGGCTTCCCTGACTTTTGCAGCAGCAACTATGGGCTGGTTCAGGATTAAATGCAACTGGTTCGAGGTAATTCTGTTGTTGCTTGTTACTTTCCTGTTATTCAGGCCAGACTGGTTCATGAATAAGATGGCTAGCGAGTACGTATCACGCCCCGTGACAGAAATGTACACGGTAGCGGCTGATTTGCCTGAATCAACCCGATTTGTCGCTGTACTGCAGGGATTTAGCATTGAAGGTGATGAAATCGTAAAAACGGTGGCGGTAAGCCTGCCAGAACTGGCTGAACATGATATTTCGCCTGATAAAGAAACAATTGGCAGAAAACGGCTCAGCAGTGCAGGACTCAATTTTATTGCTTTGGGAGATCAGGTTCAGTTGGCTAGTGTCCGCTTTGGCAGCAATGCCCAGAAATCGGGTTGGGAGGCAGGATGGGATGTTCTTGAACTGAAGGTCCCCAATCCTGATCGTCCTTCTGAACTATGGTTCTTTGTGCCTGCTATTGTCATAATCTTGCTGATTTGGCTGGCGCAGGGAAGACGAATGAAAAAAATGCCGGGTCATACTGGCAGGACACAAGCCAGTCCGGTCTAGGCTTTTACCAATCTTGATTAGTGTTTAAATAAAAAAACCATACCTGGCCATTCACAAGCAGGGTATGGTTTTTTTTATATTGCCAATGATTGGTTTCAGGTTTCAGAATTGACAACGACTGTCAATTACCTGGGTATTAACTTTTCTTTAATCGTTTCATTACTTCGGGAGTCCTATACTGTCGCTGGATTTTTAATATTAAAATTTTGTTTTCGGGGAAGGAATCATGAATAAATATATTGCAGAACTGTTTGGTACATTCTGGCTTGTCCTGGGAGGGTGCGGCAGTGCCGTTCTTGCGGCTGCTTTTCCAGAACTGGGCATTGGCTTTACTGGTGTTTCCCTGGCCTTCGGCCTTAGCTTATTAACCATGGCTTTTGCCATTGGTCATATTTCCGGCTGTCATATTAACCCGGCTGTAACCATTGGTTTGTGGGCAGGAGGGCGTTTTCCTGCTTCACAATTGCTGCCTTATATTGTTTCCCAGTTAATCGGGGCCATTTTGGCGGGGGCCGTGTTGTATCTTGTGGCGACGGGTAAGGCCGGTTTCGATGCGACTACTTCGGGCTTTGCCAGTAACGGTTTTGGTGAACATTCCCCAGGTGGTTATAGCATGACTGCTGCGATTGTGATTGAAGTGGTATTAACCATGATGTTCCTGGTCGTGATTCTGGGGGCAACAGATGGGCGCGCACCACAAGGCTTTGCACCCATAGCTATTGGCCTGTGCCTTACGCTTATTCATTTAATCAGCATTCCGGTTACCAATACCTCAGTTAATCCTGCACGAAGCACGGGCGTTGCCATTTTTCAAGGTACCTGGGCACTTGAGCAGCTTTGGCTATTTTGGGTAATGCCAATTATTGGTGCGGTCTTGGGGGCCATCATATATAAATGCATAGGTCGTAAAGCATAACTCCCTGTTTGGTTCACCTCGTTTCTAATGAAAAAATCCTGGCAGGCGCAGGATTTTTTTTACACTTTAAACCAGACAGGAAAGCAGGTATCATTCTGCAAAGGCAAGGAAAATATCATTCTTATTGTGGAATGGTTTTATAACTAATGAATAAAGGAAGTATTTATGTCTGGATTTCCCTATATGAATAGGCAGTATTTGTTTGATAAATATCCTAATGATGTGGTAACTGCGGAATGCTTTAAGTTGTGGGATGAAGTTATTGCTCAAATTGATGCCGGGGAAGTCTTGGTACGCAATCATTACTTATCCCTTGATCCATATATGCGAGGAAGAATGAGCCAGGCCAAAAACTATGCGGCCTCTCAAGACTTGAATACGGTCATGCAAGGCGGAACGGTTGGTGAAGTGATAGAGTCAAGACATCCCGGTTTCAAGGTGGGTGATACGGTTCTATGTACGGGCGGCTGGCAATTGTATTTTCGTGCCAGTCCCTCAAAGGACAGTAATCATATACGTAAAATTGATGTTTCACAGATTTCCATGAGCGTTTACTTGGGTGCAGCGGGTATGCCAGGGATTACCGCTTGGTATGGCCTGAACAAAATCCTCAAGCCTCAGGCCGGCGAAACCTTGGTTGTCAGTGCAGCCTCGGGTGCGGTGGGGAGTGTAGTGGGGCAGCTGGCCAAACAAAAAGGCTGTCACGTTATTGGAATTGCCGGTGGCCCGGAAAAATGTGAGTATGTCGTTGAAACCTTGGGGTTTGATGATTGTATCGATTACAAAGCCTACCCTGATACCGAAACCCTGTCACATGAACTTAAACAATTAGCCCCCAATGGTGTAGATGCTTACTATGAAAATGTGGGTGGCTATATTATGGATGCCGTACTTGAAAACCTTAACCCGTTTTCAAGGGTCGCCATTTGCGGCCTGATTGCCGGTTATGATGGCCGTTCTATTCCCATTAGCAACCCGAGAGCAATTCTGGTTTCCAGGGCCAGTGTGACCGGCTTTATTATTTCTGACCATCTTGATATATGGCCTCAGGCACTGGCGGAACTGGCTGAAGCCGTTGCCAATGGTGTGCTTATTTTCAGGGAGTCGGTAAGTAACGGTCTTGAAAGTGCACCGGAAGCATTCCTGGGTTTGCTACAAGGCCAGAATTTTGGTAAGCAATTGGTAAAGCTGGTTTAATGAATATATTGTCCAAACCAGATTCACATTGAAGCTAAAACTGGCATTGTTTCTGAAAGAAGAACAATGCCAGTCTAGTTATTTAACGATTAAATTAATTCAGATTATTGGTTCTGATAAGTCCCACCGCAATCCCTTCAATGCTGAATTCCTGGTTAGGGCGCACAATAATGGGAGCAAAGTCGGTGTTTTCGGGCACAAGCTCTATGTGGGATGCTTTCTTCATGAAGCGTTTAACGGTAACTTCGTTTTCTATTCGAGCCACAATAACCTGGCCGTTACGGGCTTCTGGATATTTTTTTACCGCCAGCAAGTCGCCATCAAAGATACCGATATCTTTCATGCTTTGGCCTTTTACTTTAAGCAGGAAATCGGGTTGTTGAGTAAACAGGGAAGGGTCTACGTTAATTTCACGATCTATGTGTTCAGCTGCAAGAATGGGATTACCAGCGGCCACATGCCCTACCACCGGCAAGAGTACTTGTGAGACTTTATCCAGAAAAGAGATGCCTTGATGGTTGTTTGAGACAGGACTGGCTGTTGCCAAACGAATGCCACGGGAAGCGCCAGCGGTTAAAACAATAGCCCCTTTTTTGGCTAATGCCTTTAAATGATCTTCGGCAGCATTGGGAGATTTAAAGCCAAGTGTTTTGGCAATTTCAGCACGCGTGGGCGGAAAACCGGTTTTTATAATATTTTGCTGGATGAGATCCAAAACCTGTTGCTGTCTTGCGGTTAGTTTAATTGTCATGCTGTATATGCCATAAAATCGGACTGTATATTCATACAGCCCGATTTTGCTTCATTTACAGCTAAATTGCAAGTGCTTGTTTACAGAATTACAAAACCTGCGCAATTGCTTTGGCAACGTAATCAATATTACGGCTGTTAAGTGCGGCAACGCAGATACGACCGCTTGAAACTGCATAAACACCGTGCTCATTGCGTAGACGATCAACCTGTTCGGAAGTGAGGCCTGAATAAGAGAACATGCCACGCTGTGACAGGACAAAATCAAAGTTCTGTGTAACGCCGTGTTCCTTGAGTTTGGCAACCAGTTGCTGACGCATCTCACGAATACGGTTACGCATACCAGCCAGTTCTTCTTCCCACAGAGCGAACAGTTCAGGAGAATTAAGTACGCTGCTTACAATCGTGCCACCATGGGTCGGTGGATTGGAGTAGTTGGTGCGAATGACGCGTTTGACCTGACTTAATACCCGTGTGGACTCATCGGCACTACTGGTAATCAGGGTTAATGCACCAACCCGTTCGCCGTACAGGGAGAATGATTTGGAGAAAGAAGAGCTGATAAACATGGAAATGCCTTGGTCTGCAAACAGGCGAACCACTTTTGCATCTTCTTCAAGGCCATCACCAAAGCCTTGGTAGGCAATGTCAAGAAAAGGAATAAGGTCTTTTTCCTGGACAAGCTGGACAATTTGTTTCCACTGGTCAAGGGTGGGGTCAACACCGGTTGGGTTATGGCAGCAGGCATGCAGAATGACGATGGATTTGGCTGGCATGTTTTTGAAAGAGGCCAGCATGCCTTCGAAATCCAGACCATGGGAAGCGGCATCGTAGTAGGCATAGTTTTCGACTGTAAAACCGGCGCGTTCAAAAAGAGCACGGTGATTTTCCCAGCTTGGGTTGCTGATGAATACTTTTGAATCGGGGGTGATTTGCTTCAGGAAGTCTGCGCCAATTTTAAGGGCACCGGTTCCACCCAGTGCCTGGAAGGTAAGGGTTCGTCCTTCTTTGGCCAAGGGTGACTCTTTACCCAGCAGCAGTTCCTGTGCACCCTTGTTGTAATTCTTGAGGCCTTCGATAGGCAGGTAGCCGCGCGCCGCAGCCGCTTCAATGCGGGCCACTTCTGCTTTATGCACGGCTTTCAACAAAGGAATGCGTCCTTCGTCGTCATAATATACGCCTACGCCCAAATTAACTTTAGAAGAGCGGGTGTCAGCGTTATATTGTTCGTTCAGGCCAAGAATAGGGTCGCGAGGAGCCAGCTCGACAGATTCAAAAAGTGTGGTCATTTTCTGATATGCGGCGGATTTGCCGAAGTTGTTAAATAAAGAGGATAATGTATGATTGCAAGTTTGTTTTCAATCAGATCATTAAAGTAAAAGTCTAGCATGAGTGAACCAGGTTTCATAGAATATCCGGGCAGTCCTTTTAAGCTGTATCAGCCATACCCACCCGCCGGGGACCAGCCCAAGGCCATTGAATCCTTGACTGAAGGGATTCGGGATGGCCTGATGTTTCAAACTTTGCTAGGCGTGACGGGTTCGGGAAAAACGTACACAATGGCCAATACCATCGCACAACTTGGCAGACCGGCCTTGGTTCTGGCACCCAATAAAACTCTTGCTGCACAATTATACGCTGAAATGCGCGAGTTTTTTCCACATAATGCCGTTGAATATTTTGTTTCTTATTACGATTATTACCAACCTGAAGCTTACGTGCCTACGCGTGATCTGTTCATAGAAAAAGACTCATCAATTAACGAACATATCGAGCAGATGCGTCTTTCAGCGACAAAAAGCCTGCTTGAGAGACGGGATACGGTTATTGTTGGAACGGTGTCGTGCATTTACGGTATTGGTAATCCGGCCGACTATCATGCCATGGTGCTTATTTTGCGTGCCGGAGACCAGATTCCCCGGCAAGAGCTTTTAGGCAGGCTTGTCGCTATGCAATACGAGCGTAATGATGTTGATTTTGACCGTGGTTGCTTTAGGGTACGTGGCGAGGTGATTGATATATTCCCTGCGGAAAGTGCCGAACTGGCAGTGCGGTTAACGCTTTTTGATGATGAAATTGAAACGCTGGAGCTTTTTGATCCGTTAACGGGCAAGGTCAGGCAAAAAGTACCGCGTTTTACGGTTTACCCCAGTTCGCATTACGTGACGCCGCGCGATACAGTATTGCGTGCCATTGAGACCATCAAGGCCGAGTTGCGTGACAGGGTTCAGTTTTTTATAGATAACAATCATTTGGTAGAGGCGCAAAGAATAGAGCAGCGAACCCGTTTTGATATTGAAATGCTACAGGAACTGGGCTTTTGCAAAGGGATTGAAAACTACTCACGGCATTTGTCCGGTGCGGCACCGGGAGATCCCCCGCCAACCCTGATTGATTATCTGCCTGAAGATGCCCTGATGTTTTTTGATGAAAGTCACGTCATGATGGGACAATTACGGGCGATGTATCGCGGAGACCGCTCACGCAAGGAAACACTGGTGCAGTTTGGCTTCAGGCTACCTTCAGCACTTGATAACCGGCCACTTAAAATAGAAGAGTTCGAGCAGCGCATGCGGCAAAGTGTTTTTGTGTCCGCCACTCCGGCCGATTATGAAAAAGAGCACTCAGACAATATTGTTGAGCAGGTCGTGCGTCCTACCGGGCTAATTGACCCTGTTGTTGAAGTGCGACCGGCAAGCACGCAGGTTGATGATTTGCTGGGCGAGGCAAAGTTGCGGATTGCCCAGGGTGAGCGGGTCTTGGTAACTACGCTAACCAAGCGCATGGCCGAAGATTTGACAGACTACCTCACAGAAAACGGGCTTAAAGTACGCTATCTGCATTCTGATATTGATACGGTTGAGCGGGTGGAAATCATTCGTGACTTGCGTCTGGGGCATTTTGATGTATTGGTGGGTATTAACCTTTTACGCGAAGGGCTGGATATTCCCGAAGTGTCTTTGGTGACTATTTTAGATGCGGATAAAGAAGGGTTTTTACGTTCTGAACGTAGTCTGATTCAAACCATTGGAAGGGCGGCACGTAACTTGAATGGCAAGGCCATTTTATATGCAGATCGTATTACCGACTCCATGCACAAGGCGATAAGTGAAACGGAAAGGCGTCGGAGCAAGCAGATGTTGCACAATGAGAAGCATGGCATTACGCCTAAAGGTGTTCGCAAAGCCGTCAAGGAAATGATTGATGGCGTGATTTCCAATGCCGCCCAGGAAATTCTGGAAAATGAACTTGAATTCCTGGATGTGATTGGCGATGAAAAATCACTGGCACGTGAAATCAAACGTTTGGAAAAACAAATGCACGATCATGCCCGCAACCTTGAGTTTGAACAGGCCGCTGCCGCACGGGATACCTTGACCCGACTCAAGCAAAAGGCTTTATTAAGCTAGACGGTCACGTATTTACCGCCCTGTGTGTTTGCCTTTTATAAGGTAGCAATAAATACTGCCTTATAAACTTAGAAAGCGGTGTTGATTATTTAAGGCCCAGGCGTTTGGCTAGTTTATGAAGATTGCTGGCATCCATTTCCAGCAGTCGCGCCGCATTGGCCCAGTTTTGTCCGCTTTGTTCAAGGGCTACCTGTATAAGGTCATGCTGGAATGTCTTGAGGGCTTCATTCATGGGTTGTATGGCAGGCTTCTGGGAAACCATTAACGGTATGGGTGTGTCAGGCTGCGCTTCAGCCTGACTGTAAATGACTGAATGATTATTAAGAATATCCAGGTATTGGGGTTCAATGCTTAAAATACTATTTCGGGATGCGCCACTGCCCAGCATTTTAATGGCAGCCCTGCTGATAATATGTTCAAGTTCCCTGACATTACCGGGCCAGTCATAACCCATTAATGCCTGTTCCGCTTCTTTGGTCAGGCGGATGCCTCGCAAACCAAGGCGGGCCCGATTGAACTCCAGAAAATATCCCGCGAGCATCAATATGTCTTTACCCCGCTCACGTAATGGTGGAATATAAACTGGGTAAACTGACAGCCGGTGATACAAATCTATCCTGAAACTGCCATCCAGTGTGCTGGCCTTAAGGTCACGGTTGGTGGCAGCCACAATTCTTACATCCACTTTTTTGGATTTATCAGCCCCCAGACGCTGGATCTCTCCATTTTGCAGGGTGCGTAACAATTTCGCCTGGATATTCAAGGATAACTCACCCACTTCATCCAGGAAGATCGTGCCGCCATGCGCAGCCTCAAAACGACCCGGGCGCTCGGTTTCAGCACCTGAAAAAGCGCCTTTCACATGACCAAATAATTCACTTTCCGCCAGATTTTCAGGTAGGGCGGCACAGTTAACATGAATCATGGGTTTGTGGTTGCGTTTTGAGTGGCGGTGTATATGCTGGGCAAACAGATCCTTGCCCACACCGGTCTCACCTAATAGCAAAACAGGCAGATTGGCATCGGCAATCACGTTCAGTTCCTGCATTAGTTTGCGGATAGATTCACTTTGCCCGATGATTTCCTGCTCCATCTTGATGGCTGTGTTTTGACCGGAAGTAATGCTGAGTTGCCGCAGACTTTTGTTGTCTTTTTCCAGTTGTGTCATGCGTATGCAGGTTTGAATCAATAAAGCATAACGGGCAAGAATATCAATCGACTCTTCGGTAAAGGTATCTTCAATCGCATCAAGGGTGATGGCGCCCCATAATTTACCTTCTATATACAGGCTCATGCCCAGGCAGTCATGCACTAACAGGGGTTCACCGGCACGACCGTCCAGCAGGCCATCGTAAGGGTCTGGCAGGGGGGTGTGAGGTTCGAACAGAATGGGTTCATTAATTGATAATATGGCGGCAAAACGGGGGTGTTCTGAAATCTTGAAGCGACGGCCAAGAGACTCATGGACCAAGCCCTTGGCGGAGACCAGCTTGAGTGCATCATCATCAACAGCTAATAGGCCAACCGCGCCGCAGTTAAATTGAGTTTGAATGGTCTGAACCAGTCTTTCCAATCGTAATGCACTGGGCAGTTCATTGTTCATGTCGGCAAGAACGCTATATAGCATGGTATTTTTTACCCTTGGTATGGTTAATTTTACCCTGATTAAAAAGGGTATTATATACCATTAAATTCTCAACCTATTGATATTTAGATCAAAAAAATATTGGCACGAATATTGCTTATAGTTCTGTGAGTATTAACTACAGGAGTTCGCACAATGGGCGTTCTATTTAAAAAGGAAATGGAATCGGATCGGGTGCCTTCTATTATTCAAAAACTGAAACTTGATAGTGAAGAGCCGGATGTCCTCATTCCGTATATTCAAATCAATTTTCACGATAAGCATCGGGCCCAGCTGCCTGCCCTGATCGAACTGTCAAGAAAAATAGAGATGGTACATGAAAATGACCCTGATTGTCCGGTAGGACTGGCCGATGTTCTGACGGGTATTTGGCAGGAACTGGATAGTCACATGTTGAAAGAGGAAAGGGTGCTCTTTCCCATGCTGAGCAAAGGCATGAAAGATATGGCGAGGGCACCGATTTCAGTCATGTTACTTGAGCATGAACAACACGAAGAGGGCATTGACAGGCTGCTAAAGGTGACCGCAAATCTGTTTTTGCCTGATAGCGCCTGCGGTTCATGGGAAAAATTATATTCTGGAATAGGGGAGTTTGTTGAAGATTTGCGATTACATCTAGCACTTGAAAATGAAGTTTTGTTTAAATAAAAGTAAATTTCTGGCTGATGTCGGCTATTAATGAAACATAAAGCCAACACAGGTAATTTAAGGAATTAAAATGGGTAGTTACAAAAAATTATGGTGGACGCTAATCGCGGTTCTTGCGATTACGTTCAGTATTCTGGGGTATTTCGGTGTTGAGGTATATCGCAACGCGCCACCTATTCCAGGTAAGATTGTTACGACTTCCGGTGAGGTTCTATTCACTGAGGAAGATATTCTTGATGGTCAAAATGCCTGGCAAAGTGCCGGTGGCATGCAAGTTGGTTCAATTTATGGCCACGGCGCATTACAGGCTCCTGACTGGACTTCAGACTGGCTGCATCGCGAATTGATCGCATGGCTGAATCTGGCTTCCATGGACGAATACGGTATTCCCTATGATCAAACTTCGGAAGAGCAAAAAGCAATTCTGAAAGTAAAGCTTAAAAAAGAATATCGCACCAACACCTATGATCTTGAAAAAGATGAGGTAGTGGTATCAGATCGTCGTGTAGCCGCCATGAAAGACACGGCTGACTATTATGTGGCCTTGTTTGGTGATGATCCTGCATTGGATAGTTCACGCGAAAGTTTTGCGATGAAAACCAATACATTGCCAGGTGAGGAAGACCGTTTTGATATGGCCAAGTTCTTCTTCTGGACAGCTTGGACTGCATCAACAGAGCGTCCTGATTACAACAATGCGACTTATACTAACAACTGGCCCCATGAGCCCCTGATCGATAACGTTCCTACTGCTGAGAACATGATCTGGTCAATTGTCAGTATCGTTGTATTGATTGCCGGTGTTGGTTTTCTGGTATGGGGTTGGGCCTTCCTGCATAAAGAAGAGGAAGGGGAGACCAAAGCGCCTGCCCGTGATCCTATTACCACATTCGTCTTGACACCATCACAAAAAGCACTGGGTAAATATTGTATTCTGGTTGTTGCACTGTTTGTGTTCCAGGTGTTTATGGGTGGCGCTGTGGCTCACTATACCGTAGAAGGCCAAACTTTCTATGGCATTGAGTTGTCAAAATGGTTCCCATACTCACTGTTAAGAACCTGGCACTTGCAAACTGCATTATTCTGGATTGCAAGCGGATTCCTGGCTGCCGGTCTTTTCCTGGCTCCCATTATCAATGGTGGCAAAGATCCAAAATATCAGAAATTGGGTGTTGATATTCTATTCTGGGCCCTGGTTGTCCTGGTTGTAGGCTCTTACATCGGTAACTACCTGGCAATTGCCCATATCATGCCTCGTGAACTGAACTTCTGGTTTGGTCACCAAGGTTATGAATACATTGAGTTAGGCCGTTTCTGGCAAATCATTAAATTCGTTGGTGTGGCTTTCTGGCTGGTATTAATGATGAATGGTGTTGTCAGTGCTCTTAAACAAAAAGGTGACAAGAACCTGCTGATCCTGTTCACTGCTTCATGCATTTGTATTGGTTTGTTCTACGGTGCCGGTTTGTTCTACGGCGAGCGTTCTCACATCACTGTCATGGAATACTGGCGCTGGTGGGTGGTTCACCTGTGGGTTGAAGGCTTCTTCGAAGTGTTTGCTACCACAGCCCTTGCCTTTATTTTCTCTTCAATGGGTCTTGTTTCAAAACGCATGGCAACTGTTGCCAGCCTGGCATCCGCTTCACTGTTCATGCTTGGTGGCGTTCCAGGTACTTTCCACCACATGTATTTTGCAGGTACAACCACACCTGTAATGGCCGTTGGCGCCTCTTTCAGTGCGCTTGAAGTTGTACCTCTGGTTGTTTTAGGCTACGAAGCGTGGGAAAACTGGAGACTGAAATCCAGAGCTCCATGGATGGAAAATCTTCATTGGCCATTGGTATTCTTCATTGCCGTTGCTTTCTGGAATATGTTGGGTGCCGGTGTGTTTGGTTTCATGGTTAACCCACCTATTGCGCTGTATTACATTCAAGGTCTGAATACAACAGCTGTTCACTCTCATGCAGCCCTGTTTGGTGTCTATGGATTCCTGGCACTTGGCTTTGTTCTGCTGGTCTTGCGTTATATCCGTCCAAACATGGTATTTAGCAATGGCTTGATGAGAACTGCTTTCTGGTGCCTGAATTTGGGTCTGGTTGGCATGATTGTAACCAGCTTGTTGCCAGTCGGTATTATCCAGTTCTATGCCAGCCTTAGCGAAGGTATGTGGTATGCACGGGGTGAAGCCTTCCTGCAACAGGATATTCTTGAAACCCTGCGTTGGGTTCGTACCTTCAGTGATGTCGTGTTTATCGTGGGTGCCCTGTCAGTTGCATGGCAGGTATTCATTGGTGTAACCGGTAAATCTGAACAGTTTGAAGGCAAAAAAGCATACGCTGCTTAAGCCAATGACTGATTAGGTTTAATCCATGGCCTGATTCTTAGGGATCAGGCCATTTTTGTTGAAACAGAATTGGTGTGTTTTTTCAATGAATTATGAAAATATGTTAGATTTACGCACTTTCCGATTGTTTTATTTTGAATAAAATCGGTTTTATTCTTAATTTCACTTCTTTATAGGTGCTGAATCATGGACCTCGCAGGTCAAGCAACGGGAAACCCCGTCTTGAATTTTATAAAAAACGGTAGCCTGGTGCTTCAAATTATCATAGGTCTGGTGGCAGGTATCCTCCTGGCTAGCATTTGGCCTTCGGCCGTTCCGGCAATAAGCATATTGGGAACCCTGTTTGTTAATGCGCTTAAATCCATTGCGCCTATTTTGGTATTCATTCTGATCATGGCGGCCATTTCCGGTCATCAGAAAGGTCGGGAAATCCAGATTAAACCGGTACTGTTGCTGTATGTGCTGGGTACCTTTCTTTCAGCGCTGGTTGCCGTTGTTGCCAGCATGATGTTTCCTTCTGAGCTTAACCTGCAAATCGAGTCTGCTCAGTTAAACCCACCAGGGAATGTGGTGGAGGTACTCAGGAACCTGTTGTTAAGTACTACTACCAATCCTGTACAGGCTTTGCTGGAAGCAAATTATATTGGTATTTTGGCATGGTCTATTGCCTTTGGTCTTGTATTGCGTCACGCTAATGAGAGCACTAAAGTCTTTATCTCTGATTTTTCAGTTGCCGTGACGGCAGTTGTCAAAATGATTATCCGTTTGGCTCCGTTGGGTATTTTCAGTATTGTTGCAACCACTATTGTCGAGTCAGGTGCGGGTGAATTGCTTCGCTATGCCCATCTGCTGCTGGTGTTGTTAGGCTCAATGATATTTGTGGCCCTGGTCGTTAATCCCTTGATCGTTTTCCTGAAACTCAAGCGTAATCCTTATCCGCTGGTATTCCAGTGTTTGCGTGAAAGTGGTATTACCGCTTTCTTTACCCGCAGTTCAGCCGCCAATATTCCGGTAAACCTGGCTTTGTGCGAAAAGCTTGGGCTTGATAAGGAAACTTATTCGGTTTCCATTCCTTTGGGTGCAACCATCAATATGGCTGGTGCTGCCGTTACTATCACCGTACTAACGCTGGCAGCGGTAAATACCCTGAATATCAGTGTTGATTTTCCCACTGTTGTATTACTTTGCATTATTTCGACCGTTGCTGCATGCGGGGCATCCGGTGTGGCAGGTGGTTCATTGTTGTTGATTCCAATGGCCTGCAGCCTGTTTGGTATCTCCAATGATGTTGCGATTCAGGTGGTGGGTGTGGGCTTTATAATTGGTGTATTGCAAGATTCGGCAGAGACGGCTTTGAACTCTTCAACCGATGCGCTATTTACGGCCGCTGCTACGCTACCCAAAGCATAAAATTGTATTAGCTGTTTTATATCATATCGATGGGCTTTTTTGGATCCAGTTGTCCGCCACGTGCGGGCAATACAAAAAAGCCGGTCGATTTTTTATTTTTTCCAGGAACCGGTAACAAGACAATAGGCCATAAAAGACGGTTGCCAACGATTTTCAATCAGGAGAACTGTTCAGATACGGTATATTGATGTAGACTTTTTCACTTGCCACCATAAAAAGGTGGTGTATCCCGTTGGTATTATTCAAAAGCACTGATATGCATTTTTCACTGGCCTCTAAAGTTCTCATTGGTATCATTCTTGTTTTCACGGCGGCTTCGGTTGCTATCGTTGGCAAACTGGAAACGCATTATGCTTCCGAGGCCGTAAAAATAAAACAAGCCTCTGAAAAACACGATGAAGCCATTATTAATTCCTTGACCAATATGACCCAGAACGTGAGTTTTTCGCAAGAAGAACCTGCCATGGTTTATACCGGTTATATCATGGGGGCAGGGTATTCGGCCTATCAGTTTCGTGCCTCGCAAAACCAGACATTGCGGGTAAATCTCAAAGGAGATGATTTCCTTGATATGGTTTTATTCGGACCTGAAACTAAAACCCTGGAACAGGATACCGATTTCATCATTCCTGTGGATGGGCTTTACGAGCTTAGGGTCATGTTCAAGGAAAATATGGAAGACCTGCAGGAAAAAGCTGCGCTTGACAATACAGCGCAGGCAGTTCCCTATACCATCACATTAACCCTGAAATAGCGTTTTATTGAGGGCCTGCTTTCTTTTCACCACCTAGGGCGCCGACCAGATCATCCAATAAATTGGCCAGTTCGGCACACATCAGTGTCATGTCGGCATCAAAACGTTCGGTATCATCCATATTTGAAAAATCGCTGCCTTCCGTCAGGATATCCAGTGGGGCGACGCGTTTGATATCCAGTGACTCATTCAGGATAAATGAAACCCTGTCTGCCCAGGTAAGCGCCAGGCGAGTGCATTGCTTGCCTGCCTCTATGTGTTTGGTCACATCTTCCTTTTCTGGCGTCTGGCGCACGTAGCGGACGGTAGCGCGATTTTCTGCGCTAGAGCGCAATTCGACATCCTGGTCGATGCTAAAGTTTGCCGGCGCCTCGTCCTGGAGTAGCCATTCAGTCATGGCGGCAGAGGGAGATTGTTCGGTAAACAGACTTTGAACGGGTAAAGGATCCAGTACTTTTGCCAGCATGCCAATGACCTCATCGGATTTGGCAGCGGCAGCGGCGTCAATAATCAACCAGTGGTTCCGGGTGTCTATCCAAACTTTGGTGTCACGGAAAATACTAAAAGCTTTGGGCAATAATTCTTCTGTAACCTGTTCCTTGATTTCTTTAAGCTGTTTGCGACCGGGTCTGTAGCCTTGCTGCTCTTCAATTTCCTTGGCTTTTGCCTTGGTAAACTGGTTAATGACTGTTGCAGGCAGCAGTTTTTTTTCTACGCGCAATGCCAGCAGGTACTGGCCATTTAGCGCGTGGACCAAAGCGCCATTATTGCAGGGCGATACCCAGCCCATGTTTTGCATATCCGATCGGTTGCCGGGCTGAAAAAGCTGTTTCTCGAGCTTGGTCTCGAGATCCTGGACAGAAAGTTGCCAAGTGGGCGATAGACGAAAGACTTTCAGGTTTTTGAACCACATATTTTTCTGCCAAAAGTATCGATTTTAACGTATGAAGGCAAAAAAAACCTGCCAGGGTTGCTGGCAGGTAAATACGGGGTGCATGTACAACACAAAATTTGCGGGGCGTTGCACAGTAATGAGAAACAATTGTTCCCATTCAACTACTATAGGAATAACATCTGACAATGTCCTGAATTGATAAGGTAAACAGGTTAATATTTATTGTTTAGTGAAATTATGCAAATAATATCACTACTGTCTATGCATACAGTATAATTTAATGCGATAATATCCAATTGAATTTATTTTGAAGTCACCCAATTAAGGACCCTCCATGGACGACAAACAATCCAAAACAGCATCAGCAGAACGCGCAAAGGCCTTGGCTGCTGCCTTGTCTCAAATAGAAAAACAATTTGGCAAAGGCTCCGTCATGCGCTATGGCGACAACGAAGTGGCGCACGATATCCAGGTCGTTTCCACCGGTTCGCTGGGTCTTGATATTGCACTGGGTGTTGGTGGTTTGCCACGTGGTCGGGTTATTGAGGTATACGGCCCAGAATCCTCTGGTAAAACAACACTTACCCTGCAGGTCATTGCCGAAATGCAGAAAATTGGCGGCACCTGCGCCTTTGTCGATGCCGAACATGCCCTTGATGTCCAGTATGCCTCCAAACTGGGCGTCAATTTAAGTGATTTGCTTATTTCCCAGCCAGATACCGGAGAGCAGGCGCTTGAAATTACCGATGCATTGGTTCGCTCCGGCTCAGTAGACTTAATCGTTATCGACTCGGTGGCTGCCTTAACTCCCCGTGCCGAAATTGAAGGCGATATGGGCGACAGCCTGCCGGGCCTGCAAGCCCGTTTAATGAGCCAGGCATTGCGTAAATTAACCGCCTCCATTAAACGCACCAATTGCATGGTTATTTTCATTAACCAGATCCGTATGAAAATCGGTGTCATGTTTGGCAGCCCCGAAACCACAACCGGTGGTAATGCCCTCAAATTCTATGCATCAGTCCGTCTGGATATCCGTCGTATTGGTTCTATCAAGAAAGGAGATGAAATCGTCGGTAACGAAACCCGGGTTAAAGTGGTCAAAAACAAGGTTTCCCCTCCCTTCAAGCAAGCCGAGTTCGACATCATGTATGGTGCCGGTATTTCCCGTCAAGGCGAAATTATCGACCTTGGCGTTCAGGCTGGCATTGTAGACAAGGCGGGTGCCTGGTATAGCTACAATGGCAATAAAATCGGCCAGGGCAAAGACAATGTTCGCGAATATCTTAAAGAACATGCAGACATGGCCTTTGAAATTGAAAACAGGATCCGTGAAAACCTGGGCATTATTTCGCAGGCACAAACCGTCGCTCCTACCAGCGATGAAGCCGAAATTGAATAACGGTTTGCATTGAATGCGTGCTCGTTTACTCGATCTTACGCTCTTAGGCTCTCATTTCCACGCTCCCGCGTGGGAATGCATATCAAATGAATCGCCATTACTTTAATGATTTAGATGATGATAATGATGATTTTGAAACGGTTCGCGTTTCAAAATCATCGGATAGCCCTGTTCGCAAAGAAACAGGGCAGGCATTTACCCGTACTTCAGAACTTAAAAAACCGGTAGGAAATCGAACACAAACAGGCGCAAAAAAATCAAGCATTTCCTTGCTGGCAAGGGCAATAAACCTGCTTTCCCGCCGCGAACATTCCGAACTTGAATTAAGTAGAAAATTGCTTCCTCATGCTGAATCTCCTGAGGAAATTGAGCAGGTGTTGGCTCGTCTGAAAAAAGAAAACTGGCAATCCAATCAACGTTTTACCCATGCATTTGCACATCAGAAATCATCCAAATGGGGGACGGCAAAAATTCTTCAGGAGCTAAAGCAGCATAAGCTGAATACCGATGATATTACCGAGCTTAAAGAGCAGCTTGAGCAGTCAGAGTTTGAAAGAGCCTACGAGGTATGGCATAAAAAATTCCGGGGCATGGTGTATTCAACCCCACAGGAATATGCCAAACAAACCCGTTTTTTATTGTCGCGAGGGTTTAATGCGGATGTGGTCAGAAAAATAGTGGGTGGCCAGTATTCGGATGAGTTTTAAAGCATTTGGTACGCCACAGACTTTAGCTTCAAGAGCCGCTTTACAAATTTAAAATTAAAAAAAGATTGAGCCCGGTAGTAATCGAACTCAATCTTTCTGTTTTTTGCCAGTTTGGCCTCCCAAAAGGTAAGAGCAATACTGGCAAGGCTGATGCGCTTAAGGCATCTTTAAGATTATTTAACCTTGGCTTCTTCAAGAATAAGCAAGGCTTCTTCTTTTACACGTGCAGGGGCCGTACCACCAATGTGATTGCGTGAGGAGACTGACCCTTCCAGCGTAAGCACGGCAAAGACATCATCCTCAATACTGGCGTTGAATTCCTGAAGTTGTTCAAGTGTCAAGTCAGCCAGGTCACAATTGCTTTCCTCACATTTCCTTACGGCCAGTGCGACGGTTTCATGGGCATCCCTGAAAGGCAGGCCTTTTTTAACCAGGTAATCGGCCAGGTCAGTGGCGGTGGAAAAGCCTTGCAGGGCCGCGGCACGCATGTTTTCGGGTTTAACCTTGATGCCACCTACCATGTCGGCAAAAATGGTTAATGTGTCACGCAGGGTGTCGGCAGAATCAAACAAGCCTTCCTTGTCTTCCTGATTGTCTTTATTGTAGGCAAGCGGCTGGCCTTTCATAAGGGTAAGCAGGGCAATCAGGTTGCCATTCACGCGACCTGTTTTGCCACGGGCCAGTTCAGGTACATCGGGATTTTTCTTTTGCGGCATGATAGAGCTGCCAGTGCAAAAACGGTCAGCCAGTTCAATAAAGCCAACTCGAGGGCTCATCCACAGAATCAATTCTTCTGACAGGCGTGAAATATGAGTCATTACCAGAGAGACGGCAGCGCAAAACTCGATGGCAAAATCACGATCGGAAACGGCATCCAGTGAGTTGCGGCAAATACCTTCAAATTGCAGGGTTTTTGCCACACGTTCGCGATCAATCGGATATGAGGTGCCAGCTAGTGCAGCAGCGCCCAAAGGCAGTTGGTTGACCCGTTTGCGGCAGTCTTGCAGACGCTGGGCATCACGGGCAAACATTTCAGCGTAGGCCAACAGGTGGTGACCGAAAGTCACAGGCTGGGCGACCTGCAGGTGAGTAAATCCGGGCATGATGGTGTCGTGGTGATCAAGCGCTACAGTAGCCAGCGCCTGGCGCAATTGCACCAGCAGTTGACCGGACACGTCAATTTCCTCGCGCAACCACAGTCGGATATCGGTGGCGACCTGATCATTGCGTGAGCGCCCTGTATGCAAACGTTTACCGGCATCACCAATAAGCTCAACCAGACGTTTTTCAATATTCAGGTGAACATCCTCAAGATCAAGCAACCATTCAAACTGGCCCTGTTCAATTTCAGCCAGGATTTGTTGCATGCCTTTTTGAATGTCAGTCAGGTCATGTGCGGAAATTACGCCAACATGGGCCAGCATATCGGCGTGAGCCAGAGAGCCTTGAATATCAAAGCGGGCCAGCCGTTTATCAAAATCAACCGAGGCGGTATAGCGTTTGACCAGATCTGAAACCGGTTCATTGAAACGGGCAGACCATGCCTGTGCCTTGTTGTCAAATTGATTTTGCGGAGATGTATTGTTGGTCATAATTTTGCAGGAGTATGTAAAAAATGAAAAATTGGAAGAAGAAATTTATACTAATTATAAGTATTTTATTCGTTGATAATGCGCAACTGTGTTTTAATTAAAAGTTTAATGGATATTTAATTTTTCTATCATGGATGCTCCTATTTTAATCGGTTTGGCTCAAATCAATGCAACGGTAGGGCGTTTTGCAGACAATGCGGCACTTATCGTGCAGGCAGCACAAAAGGCCCATGAACATGGTGTGGATATTCTTGTTTTTCCTGAATTGGCCTTGGTGGGGTATCAACCCGAAGATTTGCTCCTGCGGCCAGAGTTCATGAAGGAACAGGCTTCCGGATTTGAAAAATTATGTACCCAACTGGCTGGTTTTACCGGCTTGCATGTGTTAATAGGCCATATAGCTAAAACAGCCAATGGCATACACAATTGCGCCTCTTTGCTAGTTAATGGCAAGGTTGAGGGGGTTTATTTCAAGCAGGAATTGCCCAATTACTCTGTCTTTGATGAAAAACGCTATTTTACAGCCGGCAATGGACCCTTTGCTTTCAATCTCAAGGGTCATCGTTTTGGGGTTGCCATTTGTGAAGATACCTGGTTGTCCAATGTGCCGGAACAGGCGTCTCAGATTGGTGTGCAAACATTGCTGGTGCTAAATGCATCTCCATACACTATGAATAAAGATGACCAGCGTATCGAGGTTATGCAGAAAAATATCTGTAAACACGATATGGCGGTTGTTTATTGCAATCTGGTGGGCGGGCAGGATGAATTGGTTTTTGATGGCAATTCTTTTGTGCTTAATGAACAGGGAGAGCTGGTTCAGGAACTGAATACCTTTGTTCAGGCATTGGGGATGGTTCAACTGCAAGGAAAAACATTAACAGCAAGGCAGGTCCTGCCATTGTCACAGGAACAAGAACAAGGACAAGGACAAGGACAGGCCAATAATCCCTTGCCTTTTAATGATTTGCTTAAAAACAATACCGAGCCACTGGAGTCTGAAATATGGCGTGCCTTGGTGTTGGCCACGCAAGATTATCTTGGTAAGAATTTCTTTAAAACGGCCTTGCTGGGCTTGTCAGGCGGTATAGATTCAGCCGTTGTGCTTGCTGTAGCGGTTGATGCCATTGGAGCCAAAAATGTGCAGGCGGTCATGATGCCTTCAGAATACACGGCGGATATTTCGGTTACCGACTCCCAGGATATGGCACAGCGGTTGGATATTAGCTACCACGAAGTTGCCATTGCAAACATGTTTGAAGCCTATCTGGGCGCGTTATCACCCATTTTCGGGGATTTGCCTGTTGATACCACTGAAGAAAATTTACAGGCACGTATTCGTGGAACCCTGTTAATGGCTATGTCCAACAAGTTTGGCTCGGTTGTTTTAACCACAGGCAATAAATCTGAACTGGCCACTGGCTACTGTACTTTATACGGCGATATGGTGGGCGGCTTTGCGATGCTTAAGGATTTACCTAAAACCTGGGTTTACCGCCTTGCCCAATGGCGCAATACCATTACCCCAATCATCCCTGAAAGAATTATAACCCGTCCACCGTCAGCCGAATTAAGGCCCGACCAAACTGACCAGGACAGTCTGCCCGAATACGATATCCTTGATGCAATTATCGAGCGAATGATGGAACTGGATCAGTCATCAGAAGAAATCATTGCTTCAGGATATGCTCGTCATGAAGTGGAAAAAGTTGCCCGTCTGTTGAAGATCAACGAATACAAACGCCGGCAGGGGGCCCCTGGGCCCAAATTAACGCGCAGGGCATTTGGCCGTGACTGGCGTTATCCAATTACCAGTGGATATCGTTTCTAGCCTAATTAAATACCATGGTCAGGTTAAAATCCGAAACAATGAACATAATAAACGAAGGACAGAGAAGGTGAAATTAGTAACTGCAATTATCAAACCTTTCAAACTCGATGAGGTTCGCGAAGCCTTGGCGGAAATTGGTGTCAGTGGCTTGACCGTAACCGAAGTCAAGGGTTTCGGTCGTCAGAAAGGGCATACCGAGCTTTACCGTGGCGCGGAGTATGTCGTGGATTTCTTGCCCAAGGTACGAATTGAACTGGCCATCCCCGACAGTCAAGTTGATTCTGCCCTTGAAGCCATTGTAAAAGCGGCCCGGACAGGTAAAATTGGTGATGGCAAAATCTTCGTTACCCATATCGAAAAAGCCGTTCGTATTCGCACTGGCGAGCAGGATGATCAGGCACTCTAGAAAATAATACCGTCTGGCATTCGAGCGACGATATTTTATGCTACATTCTGTTTTTTGTTTTGTCTTGCAACCGGGATGATTTCATTCCAGAATGCAGGTAGAAAGCACTCTGTTACCAACAGGGGCTGCCCATCTTTCCAGAATGTTGAACGCCTGGCAAGTGTTGGTCTGGTAGGAACAGGATATAAAACCTGGGCAAGCGTGTTGTAAATAGGCATGGTTCTTTTAACAAGGCCGCATTCAAAGTTGGAACGCGCAATGGAATGATCATTGTAAAGAATGTCGGCTAAAGGGCGGGTTCTTAATTTCCTGATGCCTTGCCATACCCCATGTGATGCTTTTAACGGGGTCAGGCTGCGTGCGGCAACAGCCGGAATGCCATTAATGGACATTAAAATTTCACGCACCCATACAGGACTGGATCTGCATTGCCTGCAAGTGCCTGCCTCATCGAAGGGCAGGCTTTGTATGCATTCTTTCAATATCCTTATTTCAACAATGCCCAGTTGCCGTAAACCGTTTGTTAGTGCACCAGGACGAAATAACCACTGTTTTTGTATACCTTCAAGTTTTGGAGGTGGGGCAAGCAGCCAGTTTGGAGTATATGTATAAGTGTTCATTACAACAAATGTTCATTTTTTTATAAATTGAATATATCAATAATTCACTCAGTATTGAGTTGAAATGCTAAAAAATTTGAGAAATAAATGGAAAAAACAAGAATTTCTAAACTCATGTCCGAAAAAGGGATGTGTTCACGCCGTGAGGCGGATGCCTACATTGAGCGTGGGTGGGTAAAAGTTGATGGCCGAGTGGTTGGCTTGGGTGATAAGGCCTACCCCAACCAGGCTATCACACTTGATAAAATGGCGCAGGCAAGACAAACCGCCAGGGTAACCATTATCCTGAACAAGCCGGTTGGCTATGTATCGGGACAAGCTGAAAGTGGATACCGCCCGGCAGTCAGCCTGATTACACCTGACCGTCAGTTTGACAGGAGTCGTCAACGATTTGAGCCTGTACATCTGCGTGGCCTGGCACCCGCTGGCAGGCTGGATATTGATTCACAAGGCTTGCTGGTGCTAACCCAGGATGGTCGTATTGCCAAGCAGCTAATTGGTGAAGACTCTGAAGTGGAAAAGGAATATTTGGTTAGGGTTGAAGGAAGAATTCAGGGAAATGGGCTGAACCTGCTGAATCATGGGCTGACATTGGACGGACAGGCCTTGCGTCCTGCTGAAGTTTCATGGTTGAATGATGATCAGTTAAAATTTATTTTGCATGAAGGCAAAAAACGGCAAATTCGTCGTATGTGTGAGTTGGTTGGCCTGAAAGTGATTGGGCTTAAACGGGTTCGCATGGGTAATGTCGCATTGGCAGACTTGCCTGTAGGACAATGGCGTTATTTAAAAGGGCATGAACGCTTCCTTTAACATGGATTGGAAATAGTATGAGTATAAAAAAATTTGTAAATTTCACTATACTTGGGGCAACTTTTCTTCTTGCAGGCTGCGATACCATAGAGTTATTTCCCGATGATCGCAAAGGGGGGACCTTGCTTAGTGATGTCCCCGTCTTGCCAGCCGAACAGGTGCCCGGCAGATTGCCATCTGACATACCCCAACAACCGTCACAGGTTGCGTCTTCTCTTGTGATTTATGTTTCCTCAATGACGCCGCTAACGGGCTATTTTCCCGTTCAGCAAAGTGGCCAGCTTGTCTATGTAGATCCAAGTCAAACGCTAACCCGAAATGACTTGCAAAATGTTGTTGCCAAACAGGATAGTGCAGGCAATTATTTTGTTGACCTGCATTTTTCCAGCCAGGGCAGTGCAAAACTTGCGGCATTTACCAGCCGCAATATAGGTAAAAACCTAACCGTAACCATGAATAACAAACTGGTATCGATTCTTGCCATTAATGAGAGCATTAACACAGGCCATTTGTTTGTTCCCATGAGTACAGCCGAACAGGCCAGTAATCTTGAACAACGAATTCAGGACGGTGAATAATTAAAAAACCAATCGCCATGAAGAGGGCTTAATTTATAAGCTGATTTATTGGATAAAGATAAGGACGGCCTGAGTTTGGTATTGCACCAGATTCAGGCCTTTTTCATTAAATGACAATTGTGGCAATGACCGGGGTATGGTCTGACGGTTGCTCATTTCTGCGTGGCTGTTTGTCTATGACACATTCAGTACATAAATCCCGCAATGGCTTTGAAAGCAGGATGTGGTCAATTCGCAAACCAGCGTTGCGCCTGAATCCCATCATACGGTAATCCCACCAGCTGAATGATTTTTCTTCCTGCTCAAACAAACGGAAAGAATCGCTTAAACCTAAATCCAGCAAGCGCTGAAAAGCTTCGCGTTCGGGCGGTGAAACCAGAATGTCACCGCTGTATTTATCATGTGCATCGCGGTCTTCCGGTGCTACGTTGTAGTCACCTAAAATAGCCAGGTTGGGGTATTGTTCAAGCTGTTGTTCCAGATATTGGTGAAGGGCCGCGAACCATTCAAGCTTATAGGTATATTTATCACTTTCCAATGAGCTGCCGTTGGGGCAGTAGGCGCAAATAATGCGGATATCCCCGATTGAAGAGGGCACGGTAATACTAACCAGTCTTTGCTGTGCATCATTGAAAAATGGGTTGTTCAGCGTAATATCAACAGGCTCTTGTCTGGAAATAATGGCGACGCCGTTATAGGTTTTCTGGCCGGTCCAGGCACAGTGATAGCCCAGTTCTTTAAAGGCATCAAGCGGAAATTTATCGGTTTCCTGCTTCAGTTCCTGTAGGCACAGGGCATCTACGGGGTTTTCCTGTAGCCAGGCAATTACTTGTGGCAATCTGACTTTCAGTGAGTTGACGTTCCAGGTTGCTATTTTCATGTATGAATAAATCCTTTGAGATAGAAGGCGATCTGGGTTAAATTTAAAGTCTATTTTAGTTCAAAATAAAATTTACGGTTTTTTTACCGAAAGGAGAGGAAAGATGAGCGAAATTTACGTGGTTTCAGGTGTTAGAACTGCCATTGGTGATTTTGGCGCTTCATTAAAAGATATACCGCCATGTGAGCTGGGCAGTACGGTGATTAAAGAGGCGCTTTCCCGGGCAAGCCTGGCCGGTACCGATGTGGGACATGTCGTTGTGGGACATGTGGCCAACACCGAGCCCCGCGATATGTACGTTTCCCGTGTTGCCTCCGTCAACGCCGGCGTTTCTATTGAAGCACCTGCATTTAACGTAAATCGTCTTTGCGGTTCTGGCTTGCAGGCCATCGTTTCTGCTGCCCAGTCTATTATGTTGGGGGATACCTCGGTTGCTGTGGCTGCTGGTGTTGAAAATATGAGCAGGGCACCTTATATTCTTCCCGCCCATCGTTTTGGCGCCCGCATGGGTGATAGCGTAGCCATGGACATGATGACCGGCGCCCTGTCTGACCCATTTGAAAACATCCATATGGGTGTCACTGCCGAAAATGTGGCTAAAAAATTCAATATCAGTCGTGAAGAACAAGATGCATTGGCAGTGGAATCACATCGCCGGGCTATTCATGCAATTGATAACGGCTACTTTAAAGATCAAATTGTTCCAATTGTGCAAAAAACACGTAAAGGTGATGTAATATTTGATACTGATGAGCATGCGCGCCGGGATATCAATCTTGAAGGGCTGGCAAAACTCAAGCCGGTTTTTGTTCGTGAAAACGGCACTGTAACGGCAGGCAATGCGTCAGGTATCAATGATGGTGCCGGCGCAGTGGTATTGATGAATGCCGGGGAAGTGAGGCAGCGCAACCTGAAACCACTAGCTCGATTGGTCGCCTATGCGCATGCAGGGGTAGAACCGGGACTAATGGGTATAGGACCTGTACCCGCAACACAAAAGGTATTGGCCAAGGCAGGGCTTAGCATTAATGATCTTGATGTTATTGAAGCTAACGAAGCTTTTGCGGCACAAGCCTGCGCGGTCAGCAAGACGCTTGGCTTTGATCCGGCAAAAGTCAATCCTAATGGCAGTGGTATCAGCCTGGGGCACCCCATTGGTGCAACTGGCACTATTATTACAGTAAAAGCCTTGTACGAGCTGCAACGTATTCAAGGCAAATACGCACTGGTTACCATGTGCATTGGTGGTGGCCAGGGTATTGCAGCAATTTTTGAGCGAGTTTAATGGCAAGCAGAAAGTTGGAACCCCATCCTGTTTATGATGCACCCGCAATGTCAGAACAGGATGGCATACGATATTTACATTTCGACAGTGTCTGGATGCAAGGTGCAATGCAGGTTTCAAAGCCCTCGCACCTTGTTTTTGAATATACCGAGCAAATGATGGCCTGGTTGCTGTTCCTGTCTCCACCCAAGGATAAAAATATTGGTATTTTGGGGCTGGGAGCTGGTGCATTAACGCGGTTTTGCCTCAGGCATACGCAAAGCCAGACAATTACCGTAGAGTGGAACCCGATGGTAACAGCAATATGCCAGTCTTACTTTCGTCTGGGTGATCACAAAAGGCATGCCATGGTCCATGATGATGCCCATGAGTGGGTCACCGACCCGCTCAATCACGACAGCTGTTCCGTGCTCATGGTTGATTTATACGACTATACCGCCCAGGGGCCAGTTTGCAATTCATTGGTGTTTTACCAGGGTTGCCGCCGTGTGTTGGGTGATGTAGGTATCGCGGTCATTAATCTGTTTGGTCATCACCCCAGTTTTCATTCCAACATCCGGAATATCAACAAAGCCTTTGCAAATCGGGTAATCATGTTTCCCGAAACAGAAGATGGCAATCGGATAGTCCTGGCTTTTACTGGCCCGGCCCTTGAAATTGAAGAAGACGTTTTGGCTGCCCGCGCAGCCGATGTTGAGCGCCGTTATGGTTTACCTGCCACAAAGTGGATAAGGGCCCTGTCAGGTGAGCATAAAATGAATGGATTATTGAAGTTTTAACAGTATTTAAGTGGCACCTGCTGGTTTTTACCAGTATTGCTGGCAAATGGCATGTGTGAGAATTCGGAATTATTGTTTAGTCTGGAGTTGTTATGTTGGCAAAAAAAATCAAACTAGGTTTGGGGTCTGCTTTACTGGCAGCAATAGTGGCATCTAATATGGCTTACGCACAAGAAAAGTTTGTGGCTATCACCGCCATTGTCGAGCATCCCGCACTTGATTCAGTACGTGATGGTGTCATAGAAGCACTGGAAAAAAACGGTTATGTAAAGGGTAAAAACCTGGCGCTTCAATACCAGAGTGCACAAGGTAACACAGGCACCGCAGCACAAATCGCCCGTCAATTTATTGGCGATAAACCCGATGCCATTGTAGCTATTGCTACTCCTTCGGCCCAGTCTGTCGTTGCCGCTACCAAGCAAATCCCAGTTGTCTATTCTGCTGTTACCGACCCGGTCGCCGCACAACTAGTCTCAACAGTCGAAGCTGCCGGTGGTAATGTTACCGGTGTTTCCGATGTGCTTGAGCTTGAAAAGCAGGTAGACCTGATTAAACGCGCTGTACCCAATGCCAAGAAAGTGGGTATGGTATACAACCCTGGTGAGGCCAACTCTGCCGTTGTTGTTAAACGGTTACAGGAGTTGCTGCCAAACGAAGGTATGGAGCTGATAGAAGCATCGGCACCCCGTTCTGTTGATGTGGGTTCTGCTGCACGAAGCCTGATTGGAAAGGTAGATGTTATTTACACCAACACGGATAATAATGTGGTTTCTGCCTACGAGGCCTTGGTCAAAGTAGGTAATGAGGCTGACATACCCCTGATCGCTTCTGATACAGATAGCGTCAAGCGTGGTGCCATTGCCGCCTTGGGGATTAACTACAAAGATTTGGGTCTTCAAACCGGTGAAATCGTGGTCCGCATTTTGAATGGTGAAGATCCAGGCACAATTCCTTCACAAACCAGCTCCAAACTGGAGTTATACGTCAATCCTGCCGCAGCAAAAAGCCAAGGAGTTGAATTGTCTGAAGAGCTTTTGAAATCAGCAGCCGTCATCGTTGAATAAAAACCGTTGAATGACAAATCCTGTTTTTATCAGGATTTGTCATTCATGTAAAAATATAATGGCATATGATGTATATGTTTGCCTTATCCCACCAATTATTACTAATAAACATGTCATTATTTTCATCTCTTGGTGCGTTTGAACTGGGTTTTATTTATAGTCTGGTTGCACTTGGTGTCTTCATTTCCTTTCGTATCTTGCGTTTTCCAGACCTGACCGTTGATGGCACATTTGCCTCGGGTGGTGCCACTGCCGCTCTGGTTATCAGCTTGGGTGGTGACCCATTCCTGGCAACAGCGTTAGCCATGCTGGTTTGTGCATTTGCCGGCATGATAACCGGTTGGCTTAACGTAAAGCTGGGCATTATGGATTTACTGGCCAGTATTCTCATGATGACGGCCCTGTATTCCATCAATCTCAGGATCATGAATGGCCCGAATATCCCGCTAATCACCAATGACACCGTCTTTTCAATCCTGCAACCCGCTTTCATGGAAGATTATGTATGGCGACCAGTTCTTTTGCTATTGGTGGTGCTAATCGCCAAGCTTGTACTGGATCGCTACTTTGCCACTCAATCAGGGTTGGCCATGCGCTCAACCGGCTCCAATCTCAGGATGGCCAGAGCACAGGGTATTTCAACCGATCGTATGGTTATGGTAGGCATGGCCATTTCAAACGCCTTGGTAGGTCTGGGTGGTGCATTGTTTGCGCAATCCCAGGGCGGTTCAGATATATCCATGGGAATTGGTACCATTGTGATTGGTCTGGCAGCGGTCATTGTTGGACAAAGTATTATACCCGCCCGTCGGTTTGTTTATTTAACGCTAGCCGTTATTATTGGCGCTGTGCTATATCGTTTTTTTATTGCGCTTGCTTTAAACGTTGATTTTATCGGGCTTAAAGCACAGGATCTTAATCTGGTTACAGCTTTGCTGGTTACTTTTGCTCTTGTTCTGCCTAAATTTAATAAAATGCGGAAAGCGAAAAAAGGTTAATGATATGTTGAAAGCAGAAAATCTACGCATTACTTTTAATCCAGGTACGCCCATTGAAACCCGTGCCTTGCAAGGCATGTCTTTAACCATACAGGAAGGGCAGTTTGTGACGGTAATTGGTTCGAACGGTGCCGGAAAATCCACTTTTTTAAATGCCATCGCCGGTGAAATCATGGTGGACGCTGGTCGAATCCTGTTGAATGAAATTGATGTCACCCGTATCCCCGGCTGGCAACGTGCCAGTAATGTGGCGCGTGTATTCCAGGACCCCATGGCGGGTACCTGTGAAGATCTGACTATCGAAGAAAATCTCTCCCTTGCCTATAACCGGGGATATTCAAGAGGCTTGAGTCAGGCGATTAAACCGTTTATGAAAGACCTGTTCAGGGAACGCTTGGCTATTCTTGGGCTAGGGCTTGAAAACCGTCTTACCGACCGTATAGGATTGCTTTCAGGTGGACAACGCCAGGCGGTCAGTTTATTAATGGCTGCCTTGCAACCCAGCAAAGTATTATTACTGGATGAACATACGGCGGCACTAGATCCAAGAACTGCCCATTTTGTACTTGAATTAACACAAAAGCTGGTTGCGGAACAAAAACTAACCACCATGATGGTAACGCACAGCATGAAGCAGGCCCTTGAAATAGGTGAAAGAACGGTCATGTTGCACCAGGGTCAAGTTGTGCTTGATGTCAGTGGAGAAAAACGCAAAGGAATGAGTGTTTCCGATTTGCTCCAAATGTTCGAAAAAGTAAGGGGTGAGCAGGTTTCTGACGATGCGCTTTTATTGGGCTAGTCAAAACAATTTCATTATACTGGTTTAAAATATGCGATTATTGCGTAATTAAAACGTTTCTCGTTCTTGTTACTGCCTGCTTTGGCAGTACTGCCAATTCAATTTTATCTTCAAATAACTCAAAAAATAGTTATGTGATTTAAATATTGCTTAGGCAACTATTATATTTATAATGGCTTGAATGTTGCTTAGGCAATTATTTTTCCACTATAATTTATGCTATCTTTTAATTGAATCAACATTTTCAATAAAAATATCCTTAAAAGGTATTTTTCAGGTCACAGTCAAATGAGAATAAAATCAACCTTTGCCAGTCATCAATTTGCGGCATTGCTTGCATGTTCAGTGCTTATATTAAGTGGTTGTGGAAAAGAAGATGCAGCCAATCCTGCTGCCGGAGGCCCTCCTGTATTTCCTGTTTCCACTATTAAGGTAGCGCCTACTGAAGCCCGTATTTACACCACATTGTCAGGTCGTGTAGCAGCCATTAAAGATGCCGAGGTTCGAGCACGCGTTACCGGCATTATCCAAAGTATTGAATTCAAGCAGGGAAGCGTCGTAAAAGAAGGGCAGCTACTGTTTAAAATAGACCCGGCTACTTATCAGGCAGCGGTCAATCAGGCTACGGCCACCCTGGAACAGGCAGAAGCAAATGCCCATAGCGCCCGTTTACTGGCAAAACGCTATTCAACCCTGGTCAAGTCGGCAGCGGTAAGTCGCCAAGAGTACGATAATGCCGTTGCGCAGGCTGCCCAGGCAGAGGCCTCAATCAGCCAGGCAAAGGCAGCACTTGATGCCGCTCAAATCAATCTTGGTTATACCGATGTGATCTCTCCTATTGATGGTATTGTTGGTGAAGCATTTGTTACTGAAGGTGCTTTGGTCAGTGCCGCCAGTGGTACACATCTGGCTACTGTTCAACAAATAGATCAAGTCTATGTAGACTTCACACAAACTACCGGTGAGCTAAGTAATCTACGCAAGGCACTGGCTGATGGCCAACTTAAACAAACCGAAACAGGCACTGCCGTTGTCCAGCTTGAGATGGATGATGGCTCCCTTTATCCGGAAAATGGCAAATTGCTTTTTACGGGTGTTTCCGTTAACCCGACAACAGGCCAGGTGACCTTGCGCTCTATTTTCCCCAATCCTCAACACATCCTTTTACCTGGTATGTTTACCCAAGTCAGGCTTGAACAGGGCGTTAATCCGCAGGCACTTATGGTGCCAAACCAGGCGTTGCAACGTACGCCAGACGGTTTAGTAAAATTGTTGCTGGTTAAAGATGATAAGGTTGTTTCTGTTGCCGTTAAAGAGGGCAACTTGATTGATGGCAATGCTATTATCAATACAGGCCTGAGCCCCAACGATGAAGTCATCGTTGAAGGCTTCCAAAAAGCACAACCCGGCAGTACGGTAAAACCAATACCCTGGAAAAAGCCATCAGCGGAAGAGAAAACCGATCCCAATAAATCTGCGGAAAACTGAGAAGACATATGTCAAACTTCTTTATTAATCGCCCGATTTTCGCCTGGGTTGTTGCTATTATCATTTTCTTTGCGGGTGTAATTGCGATCCCGTTCATGCCGGTGGCGCAATACCCGGAAGTAGCTCCTCCTACTATTAGCATCAGCGCCACCTACCCTGGCGCTACAGCTGAAGATGTCGCGCAACAGGTTACCAGTGTCATTGAAAATGAGCTGAATGGGGCAGAGAATCTTCTCTATTATTCATCAACCAGTGATGCCTATGGCCGCTCCAGCATTGATGTCATTTTCAAGCCTGGTACCGATCCAAACATGGCGCAGGTTGAGGTTCAGAACAAAGTGGCCAACGTTTCTTCCAAACTGCCTCAGGCAGTGATGGATCAAGGCCTCAGGTTTAGCAAGAGTTCAGCCGGCTTCTTATTGATTGTTGCACTAAGCTCTAAAGATGGCTCCACCTCGGCTGCTGAATTGGGTGATTACATTACCCGGAATATCCAAAACTCGATTTCCCGAATAGAGGGGGTAGGTACTTTCCAGCTATTTGCTGCCCCAAGGGCAATGCGGATCTGGACCGACCCTGCGAAGCTAACCAGTTATGGCATGACCATGACCGATGTCAGTGCTGCATTGGCAGCACAAAACCGGGCCATTTCGGCTGGTACCCTTGGCGCACCTCCTACGCCTGAAAACCAGGCAACCAGTGCCATTGTTTCCACAAACGGCCAACTGGAAACGGCCGAAGAATTTGCCAATATCGTTTTGCGCGCCAATCCTGATGGTTCCATTGTGCGCGTTAAGGATGTAGCCAGGGTTGAAATCGGTTCTGACTCTTATCAGTTCAGTTCTCGCCTGAATGGTTCGCCATCCGCTTCTTTTGCCATTTCACTGGCTCCCAATGCGAACGCGCTGTCAACGGCAAAGTTGATCAGGGATGAAATGGAAAACCTGTCCCGTTACTTCCCTAATAACGTGGCATACAGCATTCCTTACGATACCTCACCCTATGTTGATGCATCAATTACACAGGTGGTGCACACGCTGGTAGAGGCCATGATTCTGGTGTTCATCGTGATGTTTGTGTTCTTGCAAAACATCAGGTATACGGTCATTCCTGCCGTGGTGGTGCCTATTGCATTAATGGGTACAGTCGTCACATTGCTCTTCATGGGTTACTCCATCAATACCCTAACCATGTTTGCCATGGTTCTGGCCATTGGTATTCTGGTGGATGATGCGATTGTCGTGGTTGAAAACGTTGAACGGATCATGTCCGAAGAAGGGCTTTCCCCCAAAGACGCCACCTATAAGGCCATGCCACAAATTGGCGGGGCCATTGTGGGTATCACCCTGGTCCTGATGACCGTTTTCGTTCCTTTGGTCTTCATGAGCGGTTCTGCCGGTGTTATTTATCGTCAGTTCGCTGTTTCCATGATCGTTTCAATCGGCTTCTCGGCTTTTCTTGCCTTAACGTTTACCCCAGCCTTGTGTGCAACCATTTTAAAACCGGTTGCCAAGGGCCACAATGAAGTCAAAACTGGTTTTTTTGGCTGGTTTAACCGGGTATTCAATAAAATAACCGACGGCTATTCCGGTTGGGTCGGTGCTTTCATCAAAAAAGGTGGGCGCATGATGCTGATCTACCTGATTCTATCGGTCGGCATGGTGTATATGTTTTTACGTTTGCCCAGCTCGTTTTTACCCGATGAGGACCAGGGTTTCCTGATCGCTAATATTGAATTACCGTCGGGTGTTTCAGCCGACCGTACCATTGATGTCATTGACACGGTAGAGGATTATTTTGCCAAACTACCTGAAATGCAAAACGTGATTACGGTTCAGGGCTTTAGCTTTAGTGGTACGGGTCTTAACTCGGCGATCGCTTTTATCCCGCTTAAAGACTTTTCCGAACGCCAGGGGCCGGGGCAATCCGCCCAGGATCTGTCTGCCAAGGCTACTGGAAATTTTTTATTTGGCATTCCTGATGCCATGGTATTTGCCGTTATTCCACCCGCGATTCCCTCGCTGGGAACGGCAACCGGTTTCGATTTAAGGTTACAAGACAGGGGATCCATGGGGCAATTGGCTTTACGGGATGCAGCCAATCAACTGCTAGGATTGACCCAGAAAAGTAATATCCTATCGCAAGTGCGTATTTCCGGCCTTGGTCCCGGGCCACAGCTTAACGTTAATATTGATCGTGAAAAAGCGGCGATACTGGGTGTTAACATGACCGAGGTTGCCAACGTACTGGGCAGTGCAATCGGTTCCGGCTATCTGGGTAAATTCCCCAATACCGGATGGATGCAAAACGTATGGGTGCAATCTGACGCCCAGTTCCGCATGACACCGGAAGATATTCTTAAACTCAAGGTGCATAACGCTGCCGGCGAGCTTGTGGACATGTCTTCCTTCGTTAAGCTTGACTGGACCCAAGGCCCAACTCAGGTCAGCCGTTTCAACAGCTTTGACTCTATTACCATTAGTGGACAAGCTAACCCCGGCTTCTCCAATGGTGAAGCCATGGCCGAAATTGAGCGCCTGATTGCGCAATTGCCTTCTGGCATCGGCTATGAGTGGGCTGGTCTGTCATTTCAGGAAATCCAGGCGGGAAATCAGGCACCCATTACCATGGCGCTATCCCTGATTGTAGTTTTCCTGGTTCTGGCTGCCCTGTATGAAAGCTGGACGATTCCGGTATCAGCCATGCTGATCGTGCCCCTGGGCATGTTGGGTACGATTGGTCTGACTACCTTGACAGGCATGTCCAATGATATTTACTTCCAGGTGGGCATGATTACCGTCATTGGTTTATCCGCCAAGAATGCTATTCTAATTGTTGAGTTTGCAAAAGATGCCTATGCATCGGGCAGGGATCTGGTTGAATCAACCATGGAGGCGGCACGTCTGCGCTTCAGGCCAATTCTCATGACCTCTTTTGCTTTTATTCTTGGTGTGTTACCGTTGGTATTGGCAGATGGTGCCGGTGCCGCCGGTCAACGTGCTGTGGGTATTGGTGTGATTGGTGGTATGCTGGCCGCCACGCCTTTCTCTGTGCTTTTTGTACCTGTGTTTTTTGTTGTCGTTATGAAAATTTTCAAAGCCCGGCCACGCTTGTTAGGTGAGCAGGCCCAGTCTTTTGAAAGTGAAAAAGAAGAGTACGCCTACCGGCACGAAATTTATAAAGATGTTGCCGAAATAGAAACGCTTGACCAGTCAAATTCAGACAGCACCAAAAATAAACCTGATGAGAGTAACCCTGAAAAATGAATATCGTAAAACAATTCTCTCCAAAGTTGTCGGTCATCTTGTTGGCAACACTATTGGCCGGATGTTCACTAAGCCCTAAGTACGAACGCCCAGGAATGCCGGTACCCGAACAGTTCCCGGGACAGGAAAATGCTACCGCATTATCCGATGGTGTCCAGCATACGGCAGACCTTGGATGGGAAACCTTTTTCAATGATGCACGTCTTAAAGCCCTGATTCTGATTGCGCTTGAAAATAACCGCGATATGCGGATTGCCATTCAGCGGGTAGAAGAGGCACGTGCCTTATACGGTATTCAGCGTAGTGACCGCTTTCCTCAAATTGGTGTAAATGCCCAGCAAACCGCACAACGCATGCCGGAAGATATGCGGCCAGGTGGCGCATTATCACCCTCGGTCACCCGTAGCAATATTGCCGGCATTGGCATGACCAATTTTGAGATTGATTTTTTTGGTCGTCAAAGAAGTTTGTCAGAGGCGGCATTTGAACAATATCTTGCGACACAGCAAGCCCGTACCACCGTTCAAATCAACCTGATTGGTCAATTGGCGTCCACTTATTTCACGCTCAGGAATCTTGAGTCGCAAAAAGAACTGGTTAACAAAACCATCAAATCACGTCAAGGCACCCTTAATCTGGTTCAAAGTCGCTACAGTGGCGGAGTAGCCACATTACTGGATGTCAATCAGGCAAAAACCACGCTTGAAGCGGCAAAAGTTTCCCTGGCAGAAATTACCCGTAGTGAAATGCGTGCCAAAAATGCGTTGCAGTTAATACTCGGCCAGCCAATTCCAGCCAACTTACCGGCAGCCGCACCGTTTACCAATGATGTCGTCATGGCCAAACTGCCTACAGGGCTACCATCGGAGTTGTTAACCCGTCGCCCTGATATTCTTGCTGCTGAAAACAGGTTGAAAGCGTCCAATGCCAATATTGGTGCTGCTCGGGCAGCCTTCTTCCCATCCATTTCATTAACGGGATTGTTAGGTATTGCCAGTCCCGACCTGGGCTCCCTGTTTGATGGTGGTAATGGCATGTGGTCGTTCAACCCTGTCATTAATATTCCCATATTCACCGCCGGCAAATTAAGTAATAACCTTAATCTGGCCGAAGTACGCAATGATATTGCCGTGGCTGAATATGAAAAATCCATCCAGACCGCTTTCAGTGAGGTGGTTGATGCCCTGGCCGGTGAGGCTACTTACCAGTTACAGCTTGATGCTTTAAGAGCGCAGCAGACTGCTGCCTATGAAACGCTTAAAATTGCCAATTTACGTTATTCAAGCGGTATTGACAGTTTCCTGCAGGTACAATCGGCAGAGGTTGCTTTGTTTGCAGTGCAGCAAGGCTTTTTGCAAACCGGATTTGATTCTATCCAGAATCGTATAGAACTTTATAAAGCCTTGGGTGGTGGTTGGACCCAAGCCTCCGTTATTTCCAAATAATTTTTGCATTCCATATTTTATGATTGATTTAGGTGTAAATATTGATCACGTGGCCACTATCCGGCAGCAACGCCATAGTGCCTACCCCGACCCACTTAAAGCTGCCTTGTTGGCGGAACAGGCAGGAGCCGACGTCATCACCCTGCATTTGCGTGAAGATCGCCGTCATATCCAGGACAAGGATGTTTACGCAATCCTTCCCCAATTAACCACCCGCATGAACCTTGAGTGCGCCATTACCAATGAAATGCTTGATATTGCCTGTGATGTCAAGCCGCACGATATCTGTCTGGTACCTGAACGTCGCCTGGAATTGACGACAGAAGGCGGGTTAAATGTGATTGAATCATTTGAAAAGGTGAAATCGGCTGTCTCCAAATTGCACGATGCTGGCTCAAGGGTTTCTTTATTCATTGATCCCAATATTGATCAAATCCATGCGGCTGCGCAAGCAGGGGCCACCGTGATCGAACTGCATACAGGCGCCTATTCCGAAGCATTGGCCGATACTGTCGAAGCCGAGCTGGAACGCCTGAGAATAGCCATTGCTGAAGGACTTCGTGCTGGCCTGAAAATACATGCTGGTCATGGTTTGCATTACCAGAATGTCCAAGCCATTGTGGCTTTAGGTGGTATTTCAGAGTTGAATATTGGCCATGCTATTGTGGCACAGGCTATTTTTGACGGTTGGGAAAAGGCTGTACGGGACATGAAAGCGCTACTGCGTTAATTCCTCTTAACTGAATAATTTATACAGGTTTTGCCATGAATGAAGCAATTAATTATCTTCTGAATCGTAACTCCATGAAAATGGTTACATCCCCAGCCCCCTCTGACGAGGAACTGGCGCTTATACTTCAGACAGCCATGTCTGCCCCCGATCATGGTTCGTTACGCCCATGGCGATTCAAGATTATTCGCGGTGAAGCAATCAAGAAATTTGCTGATTTTTCGATTGGTTTGAAGCAGGCAAGTGCGGAACCTTTCAATCAGGATAAAGAAGCGGCAACACGTCAATGGCTTGCTGAAGTACCCCTGATTATTGCGGTTGCATGCCATATTGATTATAGCAATACAAAAATAAGTGAATCCGAACGTATGCTCGCAACGGGTGCGGCGGTAAGCAATATTTTGAATGCCGCACACATGCTGGGTTATGGCGCATTCTGGAGTACCGGTATTGCCACTTATATCGATGAGTTCCAAACCGGTTTGGGCTTTGATGCCCTTGATTATCGTTTCATGGGCTTTTTAGCTATTGGTACCCCTAAAATGCCCATTCCACAAAAAGAACGTTTAAGTTACGACTTCTTTACAGAGGAGTGGACAGGCCCGATTGCCTGAGAATCCAGCCATAAAACGACAACAGCTTAAAGTTCTTATTTAAGCCTTATCAAGGTATTGCCGTTTTAACTAATATTATTTTGAGCCGGGTTAATCTGTTCAACTTGTAAAGGAACGCTTAGCAATATGCGTTCCTGGTGAAGTCTGTTTATTATTTCAAATAACAACTCGCTTTTTATGCGACCAGCCAGACGTGGACTAATCACAAAGCAGGTTGCCACCATAATCAGATTACCGCCCTCTATGCCTTCAAGGCGAATATAGGGTTCCAGGTCTTGATTATCAAGAACATCTTCATTATTTTTAAAAATCGAAAAGATAATATCCCTGACTTGTGCTGGATTTTCCGATAATGGAAGGGGAAGACGGATTTGCACACGACCTTCACTTTTGCTTAGTGTCATGTTACGTACTGATTTGGTAATGAACTCGGAGTTTGGTACGATCAAGGTAGAGCGGTCACCCAGCTGGATTTCAGTTGCCCTCACATTGATACGACGGATATCACCCTCTTGAGTACCGATAACTACCCAGTCTCCTACCTTAACGGGTCTTTCAACCAACATGATTAAGCCAGAAATGAAATTTTGTACAATAGCCTGAAGGCCAAAACCGATACCTACAGACAGGGCACTGGCAATCCAGGTTAATTTTTCAAGACTGATACCTAAGGTGGAAAGCATCAGGCTTACAGTGATAATAGCAATAAGATAACCAAGTACGGTAACAATACTTAAACGTACGCCGGAATCAATATTGGTATTTGGAAAGTATTTGCTGACAAGCCAGTGTTTAAGCAGGCGCCCAATCAAAATCCCTCCAACGATGATCATGATTGCACTTAACAGCATGCCTGGTGTGATGAAATTTTGCCAGGTTTGTATAAATGCATCCAGCTTTCCATCCCGGTTAAACAGCCCCGTTAGGCTGTTACCAAAAGGAACTAGCAAAATTATGATCAATGCATAAAACAGCAGCAGTTTTGTAACCGCCGAAAGAATAGTGGACAGTTGATTCAGGAAGTTGGGGGTGATGTCATAGTGTTCTACGAGGCGCTTGCCAATAAGACCTTGGGATGCAATGCTGGCCTGGAATAAGTCATCACTTAACTTGAACAATATATAAAAGGTTGCCAGTATAATGACAACCCAGAGCAGTTGGGTAATAAGAAATGAGCCAAGCGCAACAAAGCCAACGAATGTGAAAACGAGTGTGCCAATTACAACAATCCAGCACAGGACCCGGAGTACAACCGGCCATACTGTGGCAGGCATCTGACTATTAACGTCTTGATTATTTCGAGGCGTAATATGGTAAAAACGGGCGATTTTACCTAGAATCAGAAAGCCCAGAACTACCATGGTAATATTTGAAATTACCCTGAGCCCAACTTCTGTGCCAAGGGAAATGCCAATTTGGGAACTACTGATAATGATTGCCTGATGCACTACAATTAATGTGGCAATAAGCCAAGGGTAGGGCTTAAGTGCTTGAACCAGTGAGTTGCTTAGTGGCGGCAAACGCCAGGACTCATGACGAACCGAGAATAACGCGTTTCCCAACCCGGTAATAAGTGATGCAAAAATAATAGTATAGATTAGGGAAACCAGATACTCTTGGAGATATAGGCTAACAATACCATTCCAGTTGAGGCCAGCATATAAAAAATAAACTGATAAACCAGTAATAACTATATTATTAAGGATTATCCCCACTGCTACCAAGGAGCGTCGTGCGCGACCGGTCGGAATTTTTTCTACGGCAATCAAGCGAATCAGCTTTTGTAAGAGTTGATTAATCACAAAAATCGTGATCATTGCAAGAAAAATGCCAGCATAAAAGAAATTTTTATTTTCTTTTTCAAGAGCTTGCTTAAATACTGCGAAAATGGAGTCGGAAAATTTTTGTACTCTGGGAAAATCGGATGACCAAGAGCGGGAAAAGTCTTGCCAGAATGAAATTTTTAATGGGGATTTAACCCTTTCAAACAATTCAGCTTGAAATAGGGCACGGCTCTCTGCCATTAATTTCAAGCTACGCTGATTACCTTCGCTAATCAACAATTTGGCTAGTTTGATATTAGCATCAAGGCGTTCACGTTCTTTTTGCAAGGCGGTGCGTTGGGCTTCTATATCCCTTGATTCAGCAGAAGCAGTACCTTGAGGATTCTCAAGTTTGGGTAAATCGCTTAATTTTGGAGAATCAATTAAATTACTTAACTTTGTATCTATGTCGGCCAATTCCTGGGTTTTGGCACTAATAATTTCTTGGGCATTGCCCTGAATGACTTTTAACTTATCAAGCGTTTTTTGAATACCAGCATTATCTTGGTTTGTTTTGGGAAGTGCTTCAAGACTAGCCTGGACTTCTTCAAGAACCGGTAGTTTTTGCCCGTTTTCCGCGTAAACGTTTGTACTGAATGTCAGTAAAATGATCAAAATAGACAGGAAAAATCTGGGCAGCATGGCGTTTTTACGTATAAACGTTATTTTCCGATACGTTCAAGGCGCAGAATATAAGAGCGCATTAACAACATCGCAGTGACTGGCGAGGTAAGAAATAAAAAGACGATAATAATTATTTCCTGAAAGAAAACCCGGTCGGCCAGATGAAAGGACACCAGTATAGACGCCATCAGCGTAAACATGGCTCCAAAAGTGTTTCCTAATGTTGGTGCATGAATACGGCTTTTAAAGTCTTCAAACCGGAGTAGTCCGATTGATCCGATGAGTGTAATCAGGCCACCGGCCACTAGACAAATAGCAGCAGGAAGGGCAATCCAGGCAGGAATGTCATTCATGGTTCAATTACCTCGCCACGTAGCAGGAATTTTGACATCGCAGATGAAGATACAAAGCCCAGCATACTGATTAGCAAGGCAATGTCAAAATACCAGGAAGTTCGGTAAAGCATACCAAGCACCAGAATCAGCAACATACCATTGATGTACATAGTATCAAGACCCAATACCCGGTCTTGTGGGGTTGAACCTTTAACGAGTCTGATAAAGGCACAAAAAATAGCCAGGGAAAAGCAGCAAAGGGCAAAATAACATGCCCAGGTAAGGATCAGGTTCAGGTTCATTCAAATATCTCCATCAAATTAGCTTCATAACGGTTCTTGATGGTGTGAATCCATTCAGACTCTTCTTTCAGATTAAGTACATGAAGACGCAGGATAAAATCATCTTCAGTCAGGCCGGACCACACGGTACCAGGTGTGTAAGTGATAATGCACGATAGCATGGCTAAACCGTGAGGATCGCGCAAGTCAAGGGGAATGTTGATAAAACCCGGTGTGCGCTGGCCTCTTTTACCTCTCAGGATTAGTATTCCCACGACCCAGTTGGAATAGGCAATATCAACAATAACCATAAACATTAATTTCAGGATAGTTAATGTTTTTTTGGGGTGACCGTGTAAAGGACGCAGGCGTTGTGATGCAAAACAAAGCCCTAATGACAGTATTGAACCAAGCACAAACTGGCCGATACTAAGCGCGTTGGCCAGCAGCATCCAGATTAGCAAAAGAAACGCTGTCATGGGGAACCAGAAAAAGAGCTTTCTCATCATAGCCCCCCCACTGATTTGGTTGATGCTTGCGTAATAACGGCATTAATATACTGACTGGGATCATCAAGTGAACTTGCCGTTTCGGCCAGGAAATCCATAACGGGGCCTGCAAAAATTGAAAGTGCTATACAGCTTAGCAATAAAACACTGACAGGTACAGCTTCGCGAATACTGAGTTTAGGTGTTTGAAAAGTATCCGAATTCCAAAATAGCCGCACCCCTGATCGTCCCAATGCAATCACGGTTGCTAGCCCTGAAACCAGCATGGCTATTACTAGCAACCAGGCACTGACAGAAGGCCCGGTTAAATTATTATCGGTTAGCTCAAGGGCTGATGATAATAAGGCAAATTTTGCAACGAAACCGGAAAATGGCGGCATGCAGGCAATCAGGATGGCGCAGGTAAAAAAGGACAGGCCAAGAAAAGCCTGGGCCGCTGGAATAGCCACGCCAACTACGTCACCGGAGTAATCAGATGTTTTATCTTCATCAAGGCCAAAAGCCTCAAAACTCACGGAAAGCACATTTGAACCAAAGGATTCGGTGCGTTTTATCAACTCCACCAGCATGAAAAAGGCACCCGTTGTAAGTACCGAACTGATAAGGTAGAAAAGGGAAGGGCCCGTTAGCGTAACGCCAGGCATACCCAATGCCGTTAGCAGGGTTCCAGAGGACAGGATAATACTATAGCCAACCAGTCTTCCTGTGTTTTTTTCTGCCAGGATGCCAAGCGTACCAAATAAAAGAGTGCCAAGGCCAATGGCGTACATCCATTCGCCACCAAAAGCAGCGGGTGCGCCTGTGGGTAAAAGCAGGGATCCCATTCTGACCAAAGCATAAATGCCCACTTTGGTCATGATGGCAAACAGGGCAGCAACCGGTGCACAAGCGGCTGCATAAGCATTAGGTAACCAAAAATTAAGCGGCCAGGCTGCAGCCTTAACTAAAAAGGCAATACCCAGAATTGCACAGGCAGTCTCAAACAATTTTCGGCTTTCCGCATCGAGCATACCAGCCTTGACACCAAGATCGGCCATATTCAACGTACCGGTAACGCCGTAAATAAGTGAAATACTGATAAGCAGTAAAAATGCGCCGATCAGATTGACGGTAATGTAATGTAAACCTGAAGATACCCGTCTTGACCCTGAGCCATGTAGCAGTAAACCATATGAGGCAGCCAGGAAAATCTCGAAAAATACAAACAGGTTGAACAAATCACCGGTTAAAAATGCACCGTTAAGTCCCATCAGGATGAACTGGAACAGGGGGTGAAAATGAATACCAACCCGGTCCCAAAAGGCAGTTGAGTAGATGAGTGCGGAAATACCCAGGACAATGGTAAGCACCAGCATAACCGCAGAAAGCTTATCTACTACAAACACAATACCAAATGGTGCTATCCAGTTACCCAGCAAATACACGCCAATATCGTTGTTCCAATCAGTGGAAATACTGCCAGCTGTCATGATAAGCAATGTTACCGCAACAGCAAGCTGGATGGATACCGACAGATATGCCAGCCCGGTAAGGGCTTTACGGCGGGAATCCTTCAGAAGCAGCATGAGGGCACCAGCCATCATGGGCACAACAACAGGCAAAATGGGCAAATGATCCAACCACCCCATCATGAATTGTACTCCGTACCATCTACGTGATCGGTATTGGACAGTCCGCGCAAAGCGAGTAATACCACTAGATATAAAGCGGTTGTGGCAAAGCCAATAACAATGGCGGTCAGTACCAGGGCCTGTGGAACAGGATCGGCATAATTGGAAATATCAACAACCTTGCCGGCCTCGATAATTGGGGGAGCGCCAACAGACAGTCGGCCCATACCAAAAATAAACAGGTTAACGGCATAGGAAACCAGGGTGAGTCCCATAATAACCTGAAAGGTTCGGGGCCTTAGCAAGAGCCATATACCCGATCCGGCCAATACCCCTATGGCTAATGAATAGACAATTTCCATTTAATTGACTCGATCTGAAAAGTTTAATTGAGTGTTCGTTCCTGCACCGGTTTCCACTTCGGCAGGTGGCGCTTTACGATAGAAACGCAGAGATTGGTGGGCAAGGGCAACCAGCATTAATGTAGTCGCGCCCACAACCAGGGCATAAACACCAATATCAAAAAAGATGACGCTGGAAAGATGCAGTTTACCGATAACAGGTAAATAAATATCCCAGCTGATAGCAGACAGGAAAGGTCGGCCTACCCACCATGCAACCATGGATGAACTGCCAGCAATTAACATGCCAATGGAAATCCAGTATTGCGGCCTGACCCTTGAGCGGGTTTCAACCCAGTGAATGCCACTAAGCATATATTGAAGGATAATCCCGGTGGCAAATATAAGCCCGCCTACAAAACCACCTCCTGGCAGGTTATGTCCACGCAGCAGGAAATACAGAGAAATAAGGGTAATAACCGGCAGCATTAACCTTCCGAGCACATTTGGGGCTAGCAAAATGCCTTTAGGCAAACTATGTTCATTTGTCAGGCCATTGCCATCGATTGTTTGAATTTCATGACGATTTTCAAGGGCATGAATACTTTCTTGTGGGGGACGGAATCTGCGCAAAAGGGCATAAACGGTAATGGCCACAATACCTAAAACGCTAATTTCACCATAAGTATCAAAACCACGGAAATCAACCAGAATAACGTTAACAACGTTATTCCCCCCCCCTTCAGGCAATGCTTTTTCAAGGAAGAAGGAAGACAGGCCTTCAGATTTGTCTCGGGTAAGCATTATATAAACGAGGGCTGACATGCCCAGTCCACCACAAATAGCAATCGCCAAATCACGGAACCTGCGTATGAAAGCCTGCAATGGAGTAACTTGGGACTCTTCAATGACACGACGGGGAAGCCAGCGCAAGCCTAACAAAATAAGGACAACGGTAACGGTTTCAACCACCAGCTGTGTAAGAGCCAAGTCGGGGGCCGACAACCAGGCAAAGGTTATGCAGGTAATAAGGCCTGCTCCACCGGAAAGCGCCAGTGCCCGAAAGCGGTTGTATTTGGCCAGATAAGCGGCACCAATGGCGCAGGCACCGCCTACGATCCAAAGTACTGCAAAGGCAGGATCAAAGGAAGAGGGCTGCTTTACCTGCAGCCAATTTCCACCAAGCAGTGGCATTATGCCTACCACCAGGGTAATAACGACAATCCAGAGTACTTGTGGCTGCAGGCGTTTGCTGGAAAACCACTCAAGCATAAAGTAGGCAATTTTATCAATGCCATTCATGATTGCGTCAAAAGTTTTTCGGCCATCAAGACGGTATAAAACCGGTGTTTGCCCAGGATAAGACCGGAACAGGGGTTTAAGCACATACAGCAATGAAATACCCCCGATCAATGCCAGGATACTCATTGTTAAAGGAAGATTAAAACCATGCCAGATTGCCAGGTTATAGACAGGGAGGTGATCACCTAAAATGGCGGTGGCGGATAGCTTGAGTATTGAGCCGATAATTTGTTCGGGGAAAATACCGATAAGTATGCAAAGCAGGACCAGGACGGCACTTGGAAAAAGCATCCAATGGGGGGGATCATGCGGCTTACGAGGTAAATCAGCTGCTGGCTTACCAAAAAAAACCTGGGTAATGAAGCGCAGGGAATATGCAACACTAAATGAGCTGGCTAAAACAGCCAGGCTTGGTAACAAGTAGCTTGAATAGGATGTCTGGTTCACGAAAAGCGTTTCAGAAAAGAACATCTCTTTGGACAGAAAACCGTTAAGCAAAGGCACGCCAGCCATCGCCGCTGCCGCTACAATAGCCAGGGTGGCAGTGATAGGCATGGCTTTACGCAGCCCTGACAGTATCCCCATGTCACGCGTGCCGGTTTCATGGTCGACGATACCGGTAGCCATGAACAGGGAGGCCTTGAAGGTGGCATGGTTGATCATGTGGAAAATAGCTGCAATAAGTGCTAGATCACTGTTCATACCCAGAAGCAGAGTGATGAGGCCCAGATGACTGATGGTGGAGTAGGCCAAGACGCCTTTCATGTCCTGCTGGAAAGTGGCGGCAAAAGCACCAATCAGCAGTGAACATATTCCTGCACCGCCGATGATCCAGAACCATTGGTCGGTACTGGCGAGCACAGGCCAGAAACGGGCCAGAATAAACACACCTGCCTTGACCATGGTGGCCGAGTGCAAATAGGCCGATACAGGTGTAGGGGCGGCCATGGCATTAGGCAGCCAGAAATGGAAGGGGAATTGGGCGCTTTTGGTAAGTGCCCCCACAGATACCAGTATCAGGATGGGAATATACCAGGGATGATTTCGGATTAAGTTACCCGAAGCCAGAATTTCCCCAAGTTCATAACTGCCCACAATATGACCAATCATTAACATGCCAGCCAGCAGGCAAAACCCGCCCGCGGCAGTAATGGTAAGTGCCATGCGTGCACCACGACGGGCATCTTGCCGGTGATGCCAGTAGGCAATTAACATGAACGATGAAAGACTGGTAAGTTCCCAGAAAATAACCAGTTGAATGACATTACCCGATAGCACAACACCCAGCATAGACCCCATGAATGCCAGGAAAAACGAAAAAAACCGAGGTACCGGGTCGGCGGGATCCATATAATAACGCGCATATAAAACAACTAATGCCGCCATAACGGTAACTAAAAGTGCAAATAGCCAGGCAAAACCATCCATTCTGAATGTCATGTTGACACCCATTGAGGGTAACCAGTCAATGTTCTGAACCAGAACCTCTCCGTTAAAGACTGAGGGCGCTGTATAAATAACCAGGCCTACGCATACAAGCGCAATAATGCCTGCAAGCCAGGACTCTTGGTTTCTGGCATTGTGAGGCAAAATGGCGGCCAAGATACTGCCAAGGAAAGGGAGTACGACAATTAAAACTAGGGGCATTTGACAGGGATCAAAATTGAATTGTTACAGCCTTGATAATACGATATTTTTATATATTACCTGTCTCAGATTTGCATATAACTCAAAATATTTTTTCCTGAAGCATTTGCTCTGCATGTTTGCTGTTATTTCTATCGATTTTTACGTTATTTACGTGATGATTATGATGAATTCATGACAAGCTAATCCATGTTCATGTTTTTCAATAATCATTCAATTGCTTACATCGATTAATCTGCCTTGATATAAAATTGACCCTGTCGGTTTACCGGACGTAGACCCGCCAACAGGCTCCAGACTAATCTGGAAAAACTGGCCGGGAGTAACCTGACCCAGGGTATCGGGGTTAATTGTGAAGGCAGAGCTTGATTTAAGCGTTCCTAATGAACGGTAATGGTTGTTTGACGCATCTGATTGTGTCCAGATTTCCAATTCAAGATTGTTATCAATGTTTTGCTGAACCAACGGCTTAAACTGGGCAGCTCCGTCTTGATTTACCTTCAGGATCCAGCCAGGCTGGCTGTTTTGACTGGGCGATGACAGGATGGCAATCATTTTGGCCACATTTGAAGATGATGGAAAAATACTAAAAAGCACAAGCAAAACAATTGCCAGCACCAAACTTGTAATTTGCCATAGCTTTAAATTATTACTGATTTTTTTGCCAGTTTCCCGAATGCTCGTCAATAAACCGGACAGTCCGGATACGCCTTCTTCATGGATGGTATCCAGTATGCCACTGACTTCTTCAGTACTTTCCAGGTTGTGTTTGATACTGCTCCATAAGCGTGGATGCAAGGGTTGTTCTGGCAATTGATCCAGATAATGGGTGAAATGATCTTCCCATATAAGGGCAATGCTGGCTGCAGTACTGTCTTGATTAAAAAGTTGCAGCACATGACGCTCCTCTTCGCCACTTAGTCCACCCAAGACGTATTCGCCAATTTTTTCATTTTCAGCGTGATAAGGGAAATTATCCATTTTTTTGGATAAATAACGTAATCCCAATAAAATGTTTTCCTTGAAACGACCCAGTGGCATATTCAGCAGGGTGGCGGTTCCAGCCTGTTCACCTGAGCTGAAATACATATTAATCAAACAGCTTTGAGACTCAAGGGGCAACTCTTCTAAAAAAACCTGAAAATCCGTGTGGGATGCATGAGTGGTATGTATTTCAGCCTGCAAATGGCTAAAGGTTTCCACAAGCACCGAGTCCCTGCTTTGCAAGGCTGTCTGAATATTGTCATAATTCTGTTTATACAAGACGCCAATATGGTAGCGGAAAATACTGTAAATCCATCCTTTTGCAGGACCCGCTTCTTCGTTATAGGTATTGGCATTTTTCCAGATGGTGACAAAGGCGCGCTGAACCGCTTGTTCCGCATAACTCAAGTTGCCAAAAATGCGAAACGCCAGCGCCAGCATCTGCGAGGCATCGTGTTTATATAAACTCTGTATAGCGCTTTTTTGTCCTTTTCCGCAGGCTTTTAGCGTCTTTTCATATTGAAAAGAAGTAGACTTGTTAAACATATTCTTTTCCCAGTCTTTATATTTACATTACCAAAATATTTTTCGAGTTTAACCTTAAAAGCAATTTTATTGTATGTCTTTCAATACTGATACCCATTCCTATCTGAAACAATTTAATCTGGATGACAAGGTTGCATTCCTGACCGGCTCAACAAGAGGCCTGGGTTTTGAAATTGCCAAAGCCATGGCGCAAAGTGGCGCAACCGTCATTATCAATGGCAGAACCAAAGAAAGTGTGGATCAATGCATAAAAAAGCTTGGCAATGAGGGAATCACAGTACGAGGGATATGCGCAGATACTTCTGATTTTACGCAAATAGACGCTACATTTGAAAAAATAAGACAAGATTACGGCCGTTGCGATATCCTCGTCAATAATATGGGAATGCGAATTCGCAAGTCGCTGGCTAACAGTACATTGCTTGACATTCAGACGCTGATTCAGGCCAATCTTACCGCGGCTGTGTATACCTCCAAGAAAGCCGCTGAGCTCATGGTCGAAAACGGTTTTGGGCGAATTATTTCCATGACGTCAATTGCCGGTGAGGTGGCTCGTTATGGTGATGCCGTATATCCCATGAGCAAAATGGGGTTAACCGGCATGATGAGAGCTTTGGCAGTGGAATATGCCCAACATGGCATTACCAGCAATGCTATTGCGCCAGGACCTTTTGCTACTGAAACCAATAAAGCCCTTGCCGAGGACAAAGAAAAAGGGCCCGCCTTTGTGGCCCGGGTTCCCATGCGACGGTGGGGCAGACCCGAAGAAATTGCCGGCGTGGCTGTTTTTCTGGCTTCAGGTCTTGCCTCTTACATCAATGGCCAGGTTATTACCATTGATGGTGGCATGTCAGTTAATTTTTAAATCCAGTTTTTCAATAAGTGGTTGCCAGCGTGCTTTTTCTTGCTGCATATACGCTCTGAATTGTTCAGGAGTGCCAGGAATAGGGTCCATATACTGGGCTTGCAGTTTCTCTTTTACCACAGGGTCATTAAGGGCATCCACCAAGGCTTTGGCTAATTTTTCCTGAATAGCCTTGTCAACTTTGGACGAAATGATAAAACCGGACCATGCCGAACCCTCAATACCAGGTACGCCCGCTTCAGAAACGGTAGGGATAGCGGGTAGGGCGTTTACGCGTTCAGCAGTGGTTTGGGCCAGGGCCGTTAGTCGGCCATCGTTAACTAAGGGCAATACAGCAATGGGCGCGAGGGCGGTAAACTGGGTGTCGCCGGCCAGCAATGAATTCATGGCATTGGGTGATGAAGCGTAAGGCACAGCGGTTGCGATACCATTAATGGCCTGCAACATAAGTTCCATGGATAAATGGGAGCCAGTGCCGGTTCCTGCCGTTGCATAATTGAATTTATCAGGATTTTCTTTGATTTTATCAATAAGCGCTTGCAAGGTTTTAATGCCAGAATCACTTCTTACCGCAATAATATTAGGTTGCGTCACCGCCATGGTAAGCGGGGAAAGGTCTTTTTCAGGGTCGTAGCTTAAATTATTATAAATAAACGGATTATTGACCAAAGGGCCGGTAATGGAGATCCCGAAGGTGTATCCATCGGGTTTGGCATGGGCTACGGCTGCCGTTCCAATATTGCCACCTGCGCCGGGCTTGTTATCAATAACAATTACCTTGCCCAGTGTGCCTGAAGCCTTTTCCGCGACAATCCGTGCAATCTGGTCCGGGGTTGAGCCTGCTCCAAAAGGAACAATAAGCTTCAGTTCATGCTCGGGCCAGTTGCCTGTATTGGCAATAGCGGCAGAAGAACTGGAGAACGCTATTGCTCCAAATGCAAGCATGTGCAGGCTTTTTCTGATCAACGGAACAAAACCGGTATTTGACAATGTAAATCTCCTTGGTGACGATTAAAGTGTGGGCTTACTGGTTGCCCATTAGAATGTCGTAATATTTTTCAAGCAATTCGGCACTTTGATTATCCTTGTAAATCATATAGCCTTTATCCCGTACCGCTTTGTATTTTTCATAGGGAATACTGGTTTGCAGTTTGGCAAAACGTGATTCACATTCAAGGAACAGGTCCTCTTCTGCAGGCTCTTCCTGGTGTTGCAACACATATTCACGAGTCATACAAAAAATAATTGCTTTTTCTTTTTCATACGGTGGATACGTTTGTTCCTGCGCATGACTGGTATTGACTATAGATAAAAAGCCAAGAAGAGCACAGGTAAGGGTGAGTTTTATGGTTTTCATCATTCCGGTTCTCCGGATTCTAGGCCAAGCATGATTTTAGAGGTAATGGCAAAAGTTTCCTTGTCTTTGGGAGAAAGGCTCTCGTAAACATCTTCCAGTATGTACTTCTGGCGATAAGCACGCTGAAAACTTTCATAAAGATGGGTTTTCTGGGCCAAATAATCGGCTAGCGGCACTTTTTTGATAAACTCCGCATACCTGAATTCACACAGCCTTAATGAGTCAGACGCATTAAGCGTTTTTTCACCCTCTGTAATGACATTGGTTTGGCCCGACAATATGCCTTCCATACACAGGGAGATCAGGTCGGTCTTGGCTTCGGGTGGATAAGCTTCGGAGCTGCACCCTGCCAGGGCCACAGATCCAAAGAGCAGGGCAACGAGCGGCTTTACTGTTTTTATCAATTTCACGGTTGGTTTTACCCGGAATGTCTATTAATATGAGGTCAATGACTGCGATTATATAGCGAGTGGCCGTGTTGAAAAGTGCATTTTTAATTATCCCGGCTTTATTGGGTCTTCAATTACTCCGTCCGGACCATTATATTGAATAAATATCTGCTACTTTTCATGCTGGGCCTGCCACTTTCCGCCTTTGCTCAAAGCAATAGCGATATTGACTTGAGTGATATTCCCGAGCTGGATAATGACATTGTTGTACTGGGAAATTGTGGCGATTGCAGCAAGAATATAACGCTCGATGATCTAATCACAAACCCATTGCCAGGCGCACGATTTTCATCGGCTTATGGTTGGCGCGTGCACCCTGTTTTTCAGGAAATGAGATTGCATACCGGCGCCGACTTTGCTGCGCCGGCAGGTACACCCGTTAAGGCCGTGCAGGCGGCGAAAGTGGTTTACATGGCAAACCGTGGGGGATATGGGAAAACAATTGTGCTAAAGCACAACAGTACTTACAGCACACTTTACGCCCATCTGGAACGCTACGCACCAGGACTGGCACAGGGTTCTTATATCAAGAAAGGGGATTTGATTGGTTTTGTGGGCTCAACCGGGAACTCTACCGGGCCACATCTGCATTATGAAATTAGAAAAAACGGTCAACCGGTAAATCCGGCTACAGGCAAAATGATGCAAGTGCCTAGCGTGATAAAAGTAAAAGGACCGGGCATTAGCGTTAAACAGAAAAATGCCCGTATCCGAACCATATTGAAATGAACAGGTTAATTATTTTTATCCAGCGGGCAAGCTGTCTTGACACCCAGGATTGAATAAATAGGGCAAACGCTTAGCAAACCAGTTGCCAGCAGAATGATGCCCAAGTAGCCCCACCAGCCAATTGTTCCTGTAATAGCTAGCACAATTAATACGACACCCACGATAATACGGAGTAGTTTATCGATACCGCCAACATTCTTATTCATGAAAAAGTCCTTTTTAATGGATTAACAAAAAACCGACAGGATTGAATTTATGTTGAAAACTAGAATTTACGCTGAATGTAGATCACGATGAAGCTGTATCGCTGCAGTATAAGCGATGTAAGGTTTCAAGCATAGCAATGGCTTTAGGATCTGCCAGGGAATAATAAACATTTCTGCCTTCCTTGCGTGTTTTAACCACTCTGTTTTTTCTGAGTACCGTTAAATGCTGGGAAAGGTTGGGCTGATGAATATCCAGTAATGCCTCAATCTCCCCCACGGTTTTTTCACCTTCAAACAAATGGCATATCATTAGCAAGCGGTCTTCATTGACCATTACTTTAAGCAACTGAATGGCTTCAGTTGCGCCTTGCCGCATCGTGGTGGATAAATCCGTAGTAAGTATCGTGTTCATAATTTCAATCTAAGACAATATTCATTATATATACAAATATAATATAAATAAATATAATATTTACCCATATGGCTTGATCTTTCTCAAATAATTGGTGATCAAGAAATGTATTTGGTTCAGAAACGGTGGCCCCATACTGGGCTATTTATTCTGAAGAGCCTTCAAACAGCTTAGCTGCCTTGCTTTCCAAAACATTCCCTTCACGATAATACCCTATTAAAGTATTAATGTTTTGATGACCGGTCATTAGCATGGTTTCCGCAATAGGTATATTTTGCCTGGCCGCTTCGGTTACAAAGCCAGAACGCAACGAATGAGCGGTAAATTCTTCGCTTAACCCAGCCAGTATGCAACGGGATTTAATAATTTTATTAATTGAAACCGCGCTTAATTTTTCTCCAATACCCCCCCCTTTATTGATTTGCCTAAAGATATAACCACTATTCAATTGGCTGGCCTCAATCCAATCGGCCAATGCGATTGATGCTGGGCCCGAAACCGGTTTGTAAGCATTGGCTGATATCTGTCCGGTTTGATTGGTTTTTGAATATAAAAGCAGATATAGATATTCACCCGTATCAGGTTTGTGGATAAGCCGGTCAAAGTGAGCATCGGATATTTCAGAACGACGCCTTCCGCCACTTGCCCAGGCAAACAAGATCAAGGCCTTGTCCCGCAGGCCTTTTAGTGACTGGTCGCAGGTTTCAAGTAGCTGCACAAGAGGTTCTTTAGTGAGTGCAGGGCGCTTTACCGGGTGTATACCTTTTTTTGCATAGGCTTTTTGGGTTTTTCCAATAAGTTCTTGTACGCGAGGGTCTTTACAGGGATTGGGGCTGGCAAACGCAACTTGATGCGCTTTGGACAATACAGACAGGCGATGTAAAAGGGTGGCAATCGAAAAGTGACCCTTTTGGAGCTTGAATTTATTTTCAACCAGAAAAGAATCCAATTCCGCAGGCAAGCCAATCACTTCACCTGATGTGGTGTAGCGCAGGGCATGATCCACAATAAATTGCAATACCACAGGCACAGGCAAGGGCAGGGTAAAAGCCTGGTTGTAGCGCATCCTGTACCAGACAGCCCAATATTTCATGGCGCTTTTATAGCTATTACGGGTGTTTTGGGATTCTCCTTCGGACACGATTTCGGCAATAGCCTTTTGGGTTGTCTCGTGTAATGACGCTGGATCCAATAACGGCATATGGTTAAGCAATTTAAGGTTTTTTGTAGGCATAAATACCTTTTCAATTAAAAAATATTGGATTATTTGTATTGTTGTAATATATAATATGTATTATGTATTGTATATTACAAATAAACCATATAGGTTATGATAATCTGTGCTTATCGAAACCTATATTCTAAAGTGTATTGAAAATGATGCAATTAAAAAACACAGGGCGGGGCATTCAGCAGGAAGATGTCTGGAAAGCGGCAGATGAATTGCTGCTAGAAGGGCAGCGGCCCACCATAGAGCGAATCCGTCTAAGAATAGGTCGGGGCTCACCGAATACCATCAGCCCCATGCTGGAAAACTGGTTTGCCATACTGGGTAAACGTATTAACGGCACCGTCTTCACACAAGACAACACTGTAACAACCCCTGAGCCGGTAGAGCAGGCCATTCGGCACACCTGGGCATTGGCCCTTGAACAAGCCACACAAATAGCCAATGAAACCGTAAAAAACCAGCTGGCAGAAAACGAACGCTTCAAAAAAATGCTAGATACCGAGAAACAGGCATTTGAACAGGCAAAACGCTTGCAAGAAGCAGCCTTGCAAGAACAAGAAAAATTATTGGCTAACGTCACCGCCCAACTGCACGATGTCAAAAACATGTTGGCGCAAAGAAACCAGGAATATGAACGCCTGAATAGCGAAGCAGGGCGGTTAAAAATTCAAATTACCGACTTACATACAGAAAACAAGGCCCAACAAGAGTCCGCTGAACAAGCATTGGAAAATTTGAATCGGCAACATGCCAAAGAAAGGGAAGGACTTGAAGCCCGTTTCATTGCCCTTGAACGACGCTCAGTTAGCGAGATAGACCGTGCCCGCCAGGAAACGAAGATGCTTCAGCAAAAGCATGAGCAAAACTTGAAGACGCACCAGGAAAGCGAAAAATCCCTCAGGGCCGAATTGGAAGATGCTTATGAAAAATACCGGAAATTATCTCAAGCCAATGAAGCGGATCGTTTGAGTCTGCAAGCGGCACAAGACGAAAATCGCCTGCTTGCTATTCAATTTAAACAATATCAAACGCAAAGCGAGCAACACGCTCAACAATTGAAAAAAGAAAACGAAATACTCTCTGGGGTCCTTGCCCAGCAACAGCTAAACCAGGCATTACAGCAGGAAATGGCACAATTACTTGAAAAACTCAATGACATTTCTTTGGCAAACAGTGATAAAACAGAAAAAAGCCGCTTGAATAAGTAAACCCACGCGTCTATGATTGTTACAGTTTTGTGTGCTTAAAAGTAGGTGAAAATATGAAAATCAAATTCTTGGGTGCGGCTGGAGAAGTGACGGGCTCCTGTTTTCTGGTACAAACCGGAAATATCCAATTTCTGGTTGACTGTGGAATGCTGCAAGGGGGCCGAGAGGCACCCATCCGTAATCGGCAACCCTTTGACTTTAACCCTTCAGAATTGGACTTTGTCCTACTTACCCACGCTCATATTGATCATAGCGGCATGTTACCCAAAATGGTGAAAGCCGGCTATTCGGGTTTTATATATACCACTACGGCAACGGCCGATTTACTGGATGTCCTGTTACCGGACAGCGCACATATACAAGAGGTTGACGCAGAACGGGCAAGTCGCAAACCACGCTCAAAGCAAGGTAGGCACTATGGGCTAACAACACCTGTCTACAATATGGCTGATGCACTGCAAACGCTTACGCATGTCAAAAAAGTGCACTATGAAAGCATGCTGGATTTGGCGCCCGGCATTAAGTGTCGTTTTCAGGATGCAGGCCATATCCTTGGATCTGCCATTATTGAAATTTGGATTACCGAAGGTGGGACCACCCGCAAAATTGTATTTAGTGGTGATCTTGGTCAACCGGGCAGACCCATTCTACGCGACCCGGTCTTTATAGAAGAGGCGGATATCCTGATTATGGAATCCACCTATGGTGACAGGCCGCACCGTACCAGTAATTCAACAGAAGCAGAGATCATTGATATTTTTAACCGGACTTTATCCAGGGGAAATATTATTATTCCCGCTTTTGCAGTCGGACGCACACAAGAGGTCATCTATCAATTATTACAATTGGCACAGCAAGACAAGGTAAATGATCTCAAGGTTTTTGTAGATTCCCCCATGGCCAGCAAGGCAACTGCCATTACCATGAAGCATATGGAACTCTTTGATGAAGAGGCCAGAAAAATGCTAACCTGGAAAAAAATCGGTACCGAACTACCCAACCTTTATTTCACGGAAAGCGTTGAAGAATCACAAATGCTGAATAAAATCCATTCAGGTGCCATTATCATTTCCGCAAGTGGCATGTGCGATGCCGGGCGTATCAAGCATCACCTGCGGCATAACCTTGGAAGAGAAGAGTGCGCCATCATGATAACCGGCTTCCAGGCCATGGGGTCATTAGGCCGTCGCCTGGTGGATGGCGTCAAAAAAGTACGCATTTTTGGTGAGGAAATTAATGTCAGGGCATCTATCCATACCGTAGGTGGATTATCTGCGCATGCTGACCAACCTGCCCTGATCAACTGGGCAAAAGGCTTTAAAAAACCGCCCCAGTACACCTACCTGGTTCATGGTGAGCCCAATCCCGCGCAAGTCCTGGCCAACAAACTGGAAGAGGAGCTGGATTGGAATGTACATATCCCCAAAAGGCAAGAAATAATTTCGTTCAATTAAGACTATAATCAACGAATAATGTTGGATGCAATGGACACCTAAATGATGGACGATGAACAGCGCAAGACGCTGCAAAAAAGCATAAAAGAAGGGGCGACTTACCGACTTGCCCAAGAAGACACCGACTTCCTTGCAAGCGATGAACTGCGAGGACAACGTCTTGAGCTTGAATACCTCAAGACAGATAAAATTCTGGATGACAACTGCATACGTTCTACCGTTGTGATATTTGGAAGCGCGCGTATCAGTTCACCTGAAGAAGCCAAAAGCAAGATGGAGCAAATCCAGAAAATGCTCAATCGCTCACCTCAGGATGAAATCATGCAAAAGGCCTATAAAAGGGCAGAGCGTAATTTACGAAATTCATACTATTACGAACAGGCGATCCGTTTTGCAAAAATGATTTCCGAGCATTATCAGAAACAAGGCATGTGTGATTATGTCATTATGACCGGTGGCGGTCCTGGCATTATGGAGGCTGCTAACCGTGGTGCCTTTGAAAGCAAAGCCCGGTCTATAGGCCTAAATATCACTTTACCCTACGAGCAAACGCCCAACCCATTCATTACCCCTGAACTGGCTTTCCGTTTTCATTATTTTGCGCTCAGGAAAATGCATTTTATGGTACGGGCAAAATCGCTGGTTGTCTTTCCTGGTGGATACGGAACAATGGATGAATTGTTTGAAGTATTGACGTTGGTACAGACAAAAAAAATGGATCCCATACCCATCATACTTTTTGGCGCTGAATTCTGGAAGCGTGCCATTGATTTTGGTTTTCTGGTCGAAGAGGGCATGATCAACGAGCATGACCTGGGACTGTTCAAAATGGTTGATTCAATCGAAGAGGCTTTCACCATGCTGCAGCGGTTTCACGCTGAGCATATGTAATACAGTGATTTATACCTGAACGGCGCTACATCAGCGTGGGCATTCTATATCGCCATCAACCCGGTTATTTCCACCTTTCAGGCGGCTACCCTGGCCACAAACAATATTGCCATCAACGATTGTGTTTTTTACTGAAAATGAGGGCGTATAGGTTTTGGCTTCGATATTGCCATCGATTCGGCTATCACTAATTTGAAGCTTGCTGGCTTGTTTTGAGATCACGTTACCGTCAATCTGTGCGTTTTTAAGTACCAGAGTGGCATTTTGAAAAACTTCGATGTTGCCATCAACACGTGTCCCATTCAAGCCGCAATTGGCACCACTGGGCACTTTAATATTTGCGTTGATATGTTTATTGCCAATAGGCCCCTGGCAAGAAAAATCATCCGCAAAGGCAGGTTGCACAAAGGCCGTTAAAGTGACACTGCCTGCCAATAATACTTTCAAGCGTGAGTTCATGTTTTACCTATTAGTTGTGTTGTTGCTGCTTATGCATTAATTGCTTAAGCGGAAAATCAGCATATAATATAACAACTATTATATTAAGGAAAATAATTTGCTGAATGCCTGGCAATGAATTGAAATTGATTAGTAAAAGCAGAAGGCGGAAGATTTGAAAACGCCCAAGTCACTTACTTTACATAATATACATTATGCGAGTAATCTTGCCCTGATTAACGAAGAGTATTACAGATGCTCTGGACTCTAAAACTTGACGAAACAAAAACGGAGAAAGAATGCAAACGATAGGTTTAATTGGTGGAATGAGTTGGGAGTCAACCGTTCCTTATTATCAGCAAATTAATCAAGCAGTCAAAGAACAACTGGGTAGTTTGCATTCAGCAAAAATCATTATGTATAGCGTCAATTTTCACGAAATTGAACAGCTTCAGCATAGCGGAAAATGGGATGAGGCTGGCAAGTTACTGGCTGATATCGCCCTGCTTTTAGAGCGGGCCGGTGCTGATTTTCTGGTTTTATGCACCAATACCATGCATAAAGTGACACCGGCAATCCAGGCCGCCACACAAATCCCGCTTTTGCATATTGCCGATCCTACCGCCAATGCAATTAAAAAAGCAGGCTATAAACGCGTTGCCCTGTTAGGAACCCGCTTTACCATGGAGCAGGAATTTTACCGTGGCAGACTAAGTAATGAACATGGCATCGAGGTTCTGATTCCTGAGTCTGATGACCGGGAGCAGGTGCATCGCATTATCTATGATGAGCTCTGCATGGGCATTCTAAAAGAAACATCTCGCCAGCAATACCGTGACATCATCCAGCGGATGGCCAACCAGGGCGCCGAAGCCGTTATTTTGGGCTGTACTGAAATTTCCCTGTTAGTTGGGCCTGAAGATGCCCCCGTACCGCTGTTTGATACAACAACCATCCATGCGAATGCCGCTGCCGAGCGGGCTTTGCAGAAATAAGTGCCCAGATACAAAACGGCTTATTGATTAGTTTTTTGAAAACGGTTGCCCATCAAAATCAACCGTAATCAGGCTGCCATCCATTGGCCCCATGCCTGGCGAATTTGCAGGCATACCCGGTGCAGACACCCCCTTGACTGATGCATTCGCCAGCATTTTATGTACTGCAGCAGAAGGAACATGCCCTTCGATTATTTGCCCTGTACCTTCAACAACAGCGGTGTGGCAGGAAGCCAGTTCTAACGGGACACCCAGTTTTTCTTTGACAGCCGTCATATTGGCAGTCTTAATGGATTTAATTTTGAAGCCGGCATCATGCATATGCTGGTTCCAGCCATCACAACAACCGCAATTGGGATCCTGGAAAACGGTAATCTCTTTATTGCCCGCATAAACAACTGAAGACATAGCCAGGACGGTAGCTGCAGATATTAACCATTTGTTCATTATATTAAAGCCTTTGTTTGAATTAAAAACCAAGTTCATCCGCACATTCTAGCATTAGCTGTTGTTGCAAGTATGACGCCATCATTACATGATTTAACATGGTGTTAATCCTCATATGGTTGTTTGTAAATTTTACATACACTGTGACCTGATTTAGGAGGATTTAATGAAATTAAAACAAGCATTCGTATTGGCGGCAACCCTTGGTTCCATAACACTAAGTGGTGTTACCTACGCAACGACCAATTATCCCAGCCAGCCCATCAGGGTTATTGTCCCTTTTGCACCGGGGGGCTCAACTGATATTGTTGCCCGTATTGTGGCCCAGGAAATGTCCAAAATCCTTGGCCAATCATTGGTCGTGGAAAACAAGGCTGGAGCCGGTGGTGCGATTGGTGCTGCAGAAGCCGCACGGGCAAAACCTGATGGCTATACCCTGTCGGTTGCCACCGTATCCACCATGGCAGTGAACCCGGCATGCCGTCCTAATGACTTACCCTACAATGCTGAAAAAGATTTTGCTCCAATCAGCAACTTTGTCAATACACCCAACGTCATTGTCATTAATCCCGGCGTTCCGGCCAATAACTTCCAGGAGTTTGTACGGATATTGCAAGACAATCCTGGCAAATATACCTATGCATCTCCAGGTATATGCAGCATCGGCAACTTAAATGGTGAAGCCTTTAAGCAATCTGTTGGGGTAGACCTGGTACATGTCCCCTATAAAGGATCCGGCCCTGCCGTAGCTGACACGCTGGGTGGCCAAGTACATAGCTTGTTCGACAACCTGCCCTCTTCCATGCCACACATTCAATCAGGCAAACTTAAAGCCATGGCAGTTGCCTGGCCCGAGCGCATGAAAGACCTTCCTGATGTGCCGACCTATGCAGAAATAGGCTACCCTCAATTGAATAATGGGGTGTTTTACGGTTTGCTGGCACCAGCAGGAACGCCTACTGATATTATTGAAAAACTCAACAAGGCGGCACGTGAAGCACTAAAAGAGCCAAAAATTATTGCAGCCCTTGAAAAACAAGGTGCGTTTCCTGCTGGCAATACACCCGCAGAGTTTGCTAAACAAATTAAAGACAATTACGACCTGGCAAAATCTGTGGTTGAAAAAAGTCAGCTGGAAATGAAGTAAAAATACTTGACTGATATTTAAGTATAAATTATCAGGTACGAGCAAATGCCTTTGCAGTAATGCTGTAAAGGCATTTCTTTATGGCTAAAAGCAACAGTTAACTGGCCTCAATCTTTAATGATCAATACCAGTCAACAATTAAATTTCCAATCCGATAGAATGACTCATTTACCCTTCGATACTTGTAATCCTGCCGATCAATGTCAACGCCCTCTTCTCCTGACCACGCCCAAACATTAGGGATTATTGCACTCATTGGCTCAATGGCCTCATTGTGTATTGGTACTTCATTTGCCAAATCCCTGTTTTCCGAAGTGGGCGCACAAGGTACAACCACTTACCGCTTGGTATTTTCGGCACTGCTATTGTGTTGCATCTGGCGGCCGTGGCGGTTTAAGCTTAATCGAAAAGATGCGTTAAGCATTATTTTGTATGGCTTGTCTTTGGCATCCATCAACTTTCTGTTTTACATGTCGCTACGCACCATCCCCTTGGGTATTGCAGTCGCCATAGAGTTTATTGGTCCTTTGGCACTGGCCATTTTTTCTTCACGTAAAAAAATTGATTTCCTTTGGATTACCATGGTGGCCTCAGGATTATATATGCTTATTCCGCAACAAAATTCAATGGCTGCACTAGATCCTGTTGGTGTTACCTATGCGGCCACTGCCGGTGCGGGTTGGGCCCTGTATATAATTTTTGGTCAAAGGACCCGCAACATCCATCCAGGTCAGGCATCCTCTTTGGGCATTACGGTTTCAGCCCTGGTGGTGTTACCCTTTGGCATTGAGCACGCCGGTACGGCCCTGTTGAATCCATCCCTGATGTTATTTGGATTAGGGGTAGCCATTATGTCCAGTGCCATACCCTACTCGCTTGAAATGATTTCCCTGCGCACCCTGCCCCGTAAAACCATGAGTATTTTACTGAGCCTTGAACCGGCCATGGGTGCCATAGCAGGTGTTATTCTTTTGCATGAATTCCTTACCCTTCCACAATGGCTGGCCATTGCCTTTATTATTAGTGCATCCATAGGGTGTGCGATTACTTCCCGCAGCCCGATCCGGGATGAAATGGAGACAAATCCGACATGAACAACCTATTTGATTTTTCCGCCACCAAGGCAGATGGCAGCATCTTTGATTTTTCTGATCTGAAAGACAAGGTAGTGCTAATTGTAAACGTAGCATCCAACTGTGGATTTACCCCGCAATACAATGGCCTTGAAAAGCTCTATCGAACTTATAAAAACCAGGGGTTTGAAATTATCGGCTTTCCATGTAACCAGTTTGGCCAGCAAGAACCGGGGACCGATGAAGAAATCGTGACTTTTTGCCAATTGAATCATGATGTCAGCTTTACTATCATGAGCAAGATTGAGGTCAATGGCAGTGACGAGCATAAATTGTATACTTGGCTGAAAAAAGAAAAACGAGGCATTTTGGGCAGCCAAAATATCAAATGGAACTTTACCAAATTTTTGATTAACCGCCAGGGTGAAGTTATAAAGCGTTATGCTCCTGTAACCAAGCCCGAACAAATAGAAACCGATATTAAGGAAGCTTTATCATGATTGATCTTTATTACTGGACAACACCAAACGGTCATAAAATTACTCTGTTCCTGGAAGAGACAGGCCTTGAATATAAAATTATTCCGGTCAATATCTCCAAGGGGGAACAGTTTTCTCCCGATTTCCTGAAAATCGCGCCGAATAATCGTATACCCGCTATTGTTGATCATAATCCAATCGATAAGGGTGAGCCGATTTCCATTTTTGAATCCGGGGCAATTTTGCATTATCTTGCCAATAAAACCGGTAAATTCCTGTCTTCCGATTTAAGAATAAGAACAGAAACCCTGCAATGGCTATATTGGCAAATGGCCGGACTGGGTCCCATGGCTGGCCAAAACCATCATTTTTCACAATATGCCACTGAAAAAATACCTTATGCCATTGAACGCTATCGTAATGAAACCAATCGTTTGTATGGTGTCCAGAATAAACACCTGGAAGACCGGGTTTATATTGCCGGTCAATATTCCATTGCCGATATGGCTTGTTATCCATGGATTGTTTCTCATGAGAAACAGGGACAAAACCTTGCGGATTTTCCAAACCTGCTGCGTTGGTATGAATTGATAAAAGCACGACCTGCAACGATACGGGCTTATGAAATTGCCAGTGAAATTAATCCTTCACCGGCAGTACATGATGAAGAGTCCAGGAAGATACTGTTTGGGCAAACCGCAAAATCACTGGAAAAAAAATAACGTTTACAGCTAAAAAAAAACTCCGGTTTGAACGGATTCTTCAGGTGAACCTGTTAAAACCGGAGTTTAACACCGCAAACTTTTACAAATAAAAAACCATTTAAGGGTAAAGGCCCCGTACTTCACGTGCTTCAAGTATACGAGTACAAGCCACAATAAATGCAGCGGTACGTAAACTCACATTATGATGTTTTGCAACGTCAGAGACAGAGCGATAGGCATTACGCATAAGACCTTCCAAACGTTGGTTGATTTCATCTTCACTCCAGAAAAAGCTGGAGAAATCCTGCACCCATTCGAAATAGCTAACCGTTACGCCACCCGCATTTGAAATGACATCAGGTACGATATATACCCCTTTTTGGGTAAGGATATCGTCGGCCTCAGGCGTTGTTGGTCCGTTAGCGCCCTCTACCAGAATTTTTGTCTTGATCTGATCCGCATTTTTAATGGTGATTTGATTTTCCAGGGCAGCGGGAATAAGAAACTCGTTTGAAACACCCCAAAAATCTTCATTTGAAATGGCAGTTGCCTCTGGGAAGCCCATGATACCGGCGTGATCTTCAACGTAATTTAACAAATCGTGAATATTGATGCCGTTTTCATTAAAAACAGTACCGGTATGATCTTGAATTGCCACAACTTTAGCGCCCGTTTCATGAAACAGACGGGCTGCCGTACCACCCACATTACCAAAACCCTGTACAGCCACTCTTGATCCGGAAACACTCAGACCCAGATCTTTGGCGGCCTCACAGGCAGCGACAAATACGCCACGGCCGGTTGCCTCTACACGCCCAAGACTGCCACCAAGGGCAATGGGCTTGCCGGTAACCACACCGGTTGAGGTGGCACCCTCGTTCATGGAGTAAGTATCCATCATCCAGGCCATGGTTTGCGGGCTAGTGTTTACATCGGGAGCCGGAATATCTTTGGTTGGGCCAATGATAAGGCCGATTTCGCTGGTATAGCGTCGTGTAACGCGCTCTAGTTCTTTTTTGGAATATTTGCGCACATCAATGCGAATACCACCTTTGGCACCACCAAAAGGCAAGTTGACGGCAGCATTTTTAATAGACATCCAGGCCGCCAATGCCATTACTTCCGACAGGCAGACATCCTGGTGAAAACGTACACCACCCTTGCCCGGGCCACGTGATGTGTTGTGCTGCACGCGGTAGCCTTCAAAGTGGGCAATGGTACCGTTATCCAGTTCAACAGGAATATCCACAATCAATGAGCGCTTTGGTCGCTTCAGCGTTTCTACCCAACGGCCAAGTGAACCCAAATAAGGGGCAACACGGTCAATTTGTTGAAGATAGATACCCCAAGCACCCAAGTCATTGGGATTCAAATATGAAGGAAGCGAGTGCGGAGTGGTAATTTCTGAAGTCATTTAAGCTCTCCGGTGAAATGAGCTGTCTTACTAACGTCTTGAATTGTACTTGTTCTATTTTGAATTATTAATCTGTCCCTATTAAATTAATATTAAATTTTAATAGGGACAGATTAAGTGTTGTTTAATTGACATTCGTCACTGCAACGCTATAAACCGAAGTACCACTTTTAATATCCATCTTCATGGTTAGACCCTTTTCGGGGCAATACCATTCGGTTACTGCTATTGGCTTATTACGTGGGGACTTGCCCGAGGGAATAAGGGTAGATTGAATCTGGCCAGCAGAAATCGTACCTGAATAAGTAATCGGCTTGCAGCTCATTGGACCCATCTGGGTATGAATCTGTTGCTCTCTCCCAATTATTCTTTGGGTAGACTGTAAAAAAGCATTTTCAACATTTACCTGGCTAATGGGTATGGAAGATGGCAAGGACATGGATGCCTGAGCATCGGCCCTGTATGTCTGGGCAGGCAAGGAACCAGACTGCTCAGTAATAACATTGGCTGGCTTTAGAAAATATCCATTGACGCGGCTGGTCACAACAGAACGCATGACGGTACCCAATAAGCCCGCAGAATCAAATGAACCACTCAAGACAGAGCCGCCACTATTGACCATCAGGCGGAAATTGCCCGAGCCATTGATTTGCTGTCCGGCAATGGGCGCATTAGCCTGGATATGCAAATCGGCATGGCAATCATTGCCCGCCGCTTTCGTTACCTGCTTGATTCTGATTGTGAAATGCCCTTTCCCGCCATTGATATTTCCTTCTATTTTTCCGTTAGGCTTGAGCCAGGGGCTATGGCAGTAAACCTGCTCGGCATGGGCATTTGCCCCAGCACCTAACAATACCAGGGAAAGCAAGACATTAAGAGGAGCGATATGGGCATGCGCTTTCATGGTGAAGTCCGATTATCTAAGCATAATTTCAACAAGGCGGGGCTGTTTCAATTCCCTGGCCAAATCTATGGCGCTTTTACCCAACTGGTTAACCGCTTTGGGATCGGCACCAGCAGCCATCAATGCTTTTACTGCCTCGACATTTTTAGAAGTGACCGCCATATAAATGGGTGAACTTCCTTCTGCTGCCGGTGCATTGGGAAATGCACCATTGGCCAGTAGCATCTTGATCATGTCAACATGCCCCATAGAGGCCGCATAATGCAAGGGTGCCCAACCCAACCTATTAACGTCGGCACCCCGAAAAATCAGTCCTTCGGCGCGACGTACATCACCAATAATGGCCAGGTACATTAATGGCGTTTCATGATTGATGTTTTCAATATCAAGGTTAATATTTGGATCTTTGGCCAGAACATCAAAAACACCCATTGATTTATCACGAATGGCCTGCATGATAGGCGGTTGCCCATTCTGGTTAAGCGCATTGACATCTTGCCCTTTTTTTATGGCTTCTTTAACAGAAGACGCCCGATCATTCTTGATGTCATTCCACCAGGCACCAGATGTATTGGCAAACGCCGACAGGCAAACAAGCATGGCACCAACCAGCAAAGAAGATTTCAATTTAATATTGCGCATTGCATACCTTTTCAATTAATTGGATCATATCAAACATAATAAACAAGTAGTATACAAAACGTAAAGACGGTTAAGAAAATCAAAGCTGGTAAATTTATCTTGATTTACGGTTTTGCTTTTTGGAATAACCTAAAAAAGTTATCGGTACTGGCCTCTTTAATTTCTTTCAAGGTCTCCCCCCTAAGGTCGGCAATTTTTTCAGCAACATGAATCACCTTTGAGGGATCATTCAGTTTACCTCGAAAAGGCACCGGCGCTAGATAAGGTGAATCGGTTTCAATCAGCAAACGATCCAATGGTACTTTTTGTGCTACTTCATGTAATTGATGGGCATTCTTGAACGTAACAATACCCGAGAGCGAAATATAAAAATCCTGCTCAATGGCGGCTTGGGCCACTTCCCAGGTTTCAGTAAAGCAATGCATCACACCGCCACACTGGTGAGCACCCTCTTCTTTCATGATACGAATCGTATCTTCAGCGGATGATCGGGTATGAATGATTAGCGGTAAACCAGACTGAATACCGGCTTTGATATGAACCCGGAAACGCTCTCTTTGCCAGTCAAGCGGTTCGCTCAGACGATAATAATCCAGTCCGGTTTCACCAATAGCGACAATTTTAGGGTGCTGCGCATGCTCACATAACAAATCAACGGTTGGTTCCGGTGTATCTTCGTAGTCAGGGTGAACACCAACCGACCCGACAAGATGCGGATATTTTTCTATCAGGGCAATGATTCTGGGCCAATCAGGTAAATTAACACTGACACATAAGGCGCGCCCAACATTATTCTGCTTCATTTTATCCAGGATATTATCCAGATCCTGGCTTAATTCAGGGAAATCCAAATGGCAGTGCGAATCGACAAACATAGTTTTTTACTTATGAAGATTTAATTACGATTTTGAAATACAGCTTAAAGCAACACGTTGCAGGGTAGATATAATAAACAGACGGGCATTAAGCGGATGATCGGCAATACGTTGCTGCTCTGCCAACCATTTAAGCAACTGCGAGATTTTATCTACTGCCATATTGCTAGCAATGGTTGACACATTTTTTCCCAAGGCAGGAAAGTAACGGGATGTCTGCCCGTAACGGTTAAGATTTATATCAAAAACAAACCGCTGAAGACTGTCCAGCCACTGTTTTGCCGGTACTTTTTCCAGTAATTCGGCCATTTTATCAAGATTGGGCATTTCCCGATGCGCCAGTTTGTCACCAAACGCCGACAGCCAGTATTTGACCGGCTCATAATCCGACTGACTAAAAGCTAAAGCACTTAACGGTGCACCTCCGGTGGCAGCCAGCCAAACCTGGCCATCCTCAAGACCGTTTTTCTGTAACCAGGCTAAGGAAAGCGCTGTTTCTGGCACAGGTAAAGCCAATCGTCGACAGCGTGAGAGCAAAGTCGGCAGCAAACGCTGGATAGAATGCGTGACTAAAAGGAAAATGGTATTTTCAGGCGGCTCTTCAAGAACTTTAAGTAAAGCATTGGAAGAGGCAGCATTCAGGCTTTCTGCCGGATACAGCACAATCACCCTGTACCCACCCCGGTGAGTGGAAACATTAAACAGTTTTTCAAGCTGGCGAACCTGCTCTATCCTGATGTCTTGTGACAAATTTTTCTTTGATCCACTTTCTTCCTCATTTTCCGGTGCCGTAGCAAATCCTTCCTTAACGGCAATGGCATCGGGCAGAACCATTCTCAAATCGGGATGATTTCCCGACTTTACCCAACCACAGGACTCACAGTGCCCGCAAGCCATTCCGTCACGGGATGATTCGCATAATAAACCGGTCGCGGCCGCATGGGCAAATTTCAGTTTACCAATACCCGGTATACCATGGATGATCCATGCATGAGAAAATCGCTCCTTGTTGCCCAGCCATTGACTGGCAATACCCGTTTGCCATGGTAAAAACTCAGGTAGGTGCATTGTTTTTCTGCCTGATAAACTGCAGCAAGCGGGTTTCTATAAATTCCCTGACCTTTTCAAAAGGCATTGTGGAATCAATGACCATAAACCGCTGAGGATCATTGGCCGCCCGCTGTAAATAGGCACTACGCACGGCCTCGAAAAAAGTATCGTTTTCCTGTTCAAACCGGTCAAGACTGGCACTGTTCCTGGCTAAGCGTTCACGCGAAACTTCCAGTGGCACGTCAAACAATAGCGTTAAATCGGGGTTCAGGCCTGCCTGTACCCAGTTTTCCAATGCGGCAATTTTGTTGATATCAAAATGGCGCCCACCACCCTGATAAGCATAAGTGCTATCGGTAAAGCGGTCGCAAAGCAGCAGTTTGCCTGCTGCCAAGGCCGGTTTGATTACCTGTTTAAGATTTTCCTGACGCGAAGCAAACATCAGCAAAGCCTCGGTTTCCTGGCTCATTGATTCATGCAACAGGATTTCACGCAGCTGCTCACCCACCGGTGTACCCCCAGGCTCCCGGGTCATGACCACTTCCAGGCCTTGCCGTGTAAAAAAATCGGGCAGCCATTTCATGTGGGTACTTTTGCCAGCACCATCAACGCCTTCCAGTGTAATAAAAACCCCTGTCATTACTGACCCCTTTTCAAGATATATTTTTGTACATTTTGATTATGTTTTCTCAGGTTTTCGGCAAACTCACTGGTTCCGTCACCTCGGGCAACAAAATAATAAAAACCGTGTTTTTCAGGATGCAACACTGCCTGTATGGACAAGGCCCCAGGGATTGCAATAGGCGTAGGAGGCAGCCCCTGGCGGGTATAGGTATTCCATGGCGTATCAGTTTGCAAGTCTTTTTTGGCAATTTTACCTTTGTAATTGTCGCCCATGCCATAAATCACGGTTGGGTCAGTTTGCAAAAGCATATTCGCCTTGATCCGGTTAATGAAAACCCCTGCCACACGGTCACGGTCTTGACTATGGCCTGTTTCTTTTTCAACAATAGAAGCTAACACCAGGGCTTCGTAGGGAGTTTTAAGGGGAAGATCGGGGTCACGGTTTTCCCAGGCTTGCATTAGTCGCTTCTGCCCTTCATCGTACGCACGTTTTAAAATCTGGAAATCCGAATCACCTGGTACAAACACATAAGTTTCTGGAAAAAACAGGCCTTCGGGGTGTGTATGGTCTGAACCCAGTTTCTTCAACAGCGCTTCATCGGTGATATCAGCCAGGGTTTGCGTAATATCCTTGTTAGCCCGCAAAGTCTGGCGAATTTGCTTGTAAGTCCAGCCTTCAATCAGGGAAATCTGGCGCTTGACCATGTCACCATTAGACAATTTATCCAGAACGTCTACCGGCGTCATGCCTTTCGTAACTTCATAGGCACCCGCTTTCAACAATACGTCCTGCCCGGTATAACGGGCATATAAAATAAAAAGCTGTGGCTCGATATCCAACCCTGCTTTAGCCAGGGTTTCAGCAACCGTTCGAATGGTACTGCCTTTGGGAACAGTAAATTCTACCGCTGGAGATAACATGGGAATGGGACTGGTAGACCAGTGCCAGACTTTACTGCCCAATCCAATTACCAGCAACAAGGTGCAAATAACCAAAGCCATGACAAGGGACTTGAATAATTTCATGCGTACAAGCGTATTGGAGTAATTTAACAAGGCTCAATTGTATCAGGCAACAAGAGATTAACCATAGAATCAAAGGAAGGATCCAAAAGGCATTAGCCTTCGGATAGGATACAGCATGACTGAGGGTAATTAACCTTTATCGGGATCAGGAAATATACCTAATCCGTGGAATATGGCGTACTATTTAAACATTCAAGTTTGTATCAGTAAGGCAGGATAATATCCATGATTTCACAACCTCAAGAGCATTTTGACGACACTTTATTTCAAAGCGATCTCACCCATTTTACCGTTTTCTCTGTAACGGGTGCCGATGCCAGCAATTTTCTACAAGGACAGTTAACCCAGGATATGGAACTGGTAACTGAAAACCAGGCTGTGCTTTCTGCTTATTGTTCTCCCAAAGGACGTGTACTGGGCAGTTTTCTGATCTGGAAATCCGCATCAACAGAGAACGAACCGGTTTTCAAGTTTCTGGTGCGTGCCGATATTGCAGAAATGCTGCTTAAACGCCTGCGTATGTATGTCATGCGATCAAAAGTGGTTTTTACCCAGGAAACCCTGGATATCAAGGGTATTTGGTCATCCTCAATCGAAGAACTGGGCAAGCGGCTTGAACTGGATCTGAAACAAATACCAGCATGGCGTGTGGCATCAAAAGATGGATGCATCTGGATCGCCTTGCCTGATGTCGCCAACAACAAGCGTTTTTTATGTATTTATGATCCCCAGGCGGGCAATCAGGCGGGCTTCTGTTCGTTACTAAACCATCAAGACACTGCGCAATGGGATGCCTTGGAAATTTTAAGCGGCACCCCATGGATTGAAAAAAACAACCAGGAACTGTTCATTGCGCAAAGCATTAACTTTGATGTAATTAACGGGATCAGTTTTACCAAGGGATGCTATCCAGGCCAGGAAGTGGTTGCACGTAGCCATTACCGCGGCACCCTGAAGCGCCGTATGGCAATTGGCATCGTTAATAATGCAACAGATCCTGAAACCTGGCAGCCAGGCAAAGATGTCTTTGATGCACAGGACACCAATGAACCTTGCGGTCAAATTGTGAATAGCGCAGTTTATGATGGTAAGGTATATCTCTTGTTTGAGACCAAACTGACTGCGCTTGAACACAATCAGATTAGTATTGGTGGCGCCGAAGGCCCTAAAGTGGAACTGGTTGATATCCCGTATTCACTTGAAAAACCTGAGATCCGGAAATAATTCAACAGAAATACTTCCGGTTCGGCATTAAACTAACTCAGATAATGGGTCTCTGTCTGTTTGTGACCAAGGGGCTTCAAGATACGATGCCAGCAATGTTTCGCTAACATCGTTAATATTAGAAGGGATCCATTGGGGGTTCTTGTCTTTATCTACCAGTAAAGCTCGAATCCCTTCCTGCAACTGGCCATCAGCACAACAATGCAGTGCCACCCTATATTCCATACGAAAAACATCCGCCAAAGACATGTGCAAGGTTTTGCGTTGCAAGGTTATTCCCAAGGCCATAGATAGCGGAGCACCTTTCAGCATGGTAGCAGCCGCACGGGACAACCAAGTATCATCACTGTCTTTTAGCAAGGCAATATTGTGGTAAATAGTCTTGATATCAGCTGGAGCGCAAATTTCATTGATCAATGCGTAATTCTGTTGCAAAGGACCAGGCTCAGTAACCTTGCCTTTATTGGCAGATAAAACGGCATGAACAAGATCATCATTAAAGATACGGTGCTGTGGTGCTTGCCAGTCTGATTCAAGCAAAGCCTTAACCACCGCATCCCAATTTGCATGGTTTACCTGGTAATTGACAAGACCTGAAAAAAGGGCATCGGAGGTATTCAGAATGGCTCCCGTACTGGCCAGAAACAAGCCTGTTTTACCCGGCAAATGATTTAACACCCAACTTCCACCGACATCGGGGAAAAGACCAATACTGACTTCCGGCATGGCCAGCCGGGAGCTTTCACTAACAACCCGATGGCTGGCGCCAATCATCAGGCCGATCCCCCCCCCCATCACAATACCGTGCCCCCAACAAATAACGGGTTTACCGTAGGTATGTATTTGATAGTCCAGTTTATATTCAGTTTCAAAAAATTCGCGTGAATACGTATTTGCCCAAGCACCCTGCCCTTGATACGTTTGCATGCTTTGATATAAACCGTGCAAATCACCACCCGCACAAAATGCCTTGTCACCGGCCCCTTGCATAATAACCAGCACCACTTCCGGGTCTGCCTCCCACCGGGCAAGCTGTTCGCTTAGCAAGCTGCACATTTCAAGCGAAATCCCATTCAGGACCTTGGGCTGGTTAAGTGTGGCAACACCAATCTTGTGCCCATTGTTAGTGTTGAGTTCAGTAAATAAAACAGGTGACGACATTATTCCTCCTTGAGTCGTATGATTTTTATATATTGTCCCGATGTTCGGTGTAGTTGTTAATACGTGATTTTTTTTGCCTGAGGTGTTTTTTGGTTAAAATCCCTGCCTTGCGGTGTTCAGCCCTGCGCCTTCTGGATTCTTTTGGATCAAACACTAGCTTGCGGTAAAGCTCAATTCGGTCGCCTTCTTGCACCATTTGTCGTGCTGAGCATTTAATACCAAAAACCCCCATTCCAAGACTACCAATATCCTGCCCGGGAAAAGCATTGGCGACACCGCTTAAAGCAATGGCATCCGCAATCGTACTGCCAGCCGGAACACTAAAACTTTTACACCAAATATGGCTGGCTGTAACGGGAAAGCTTAGGGAAACATGAAGATCAGCGGTCGCCATAAATAACCTGGGCTCGTTTGCTAAAGGAATCAATAAAGCTGTTGGCGATACGATTGAATACGGGTCCCACCAGCATTTCAAGTGTTTTACTGTTGAACGCATAATCAAGGGTAAAGATCACTTTACAAGCCTCTTCATCAAGCTCGATGAATTCCCAGGTGCCGTTTAGTACTGAAAACGGGCCGTCAACCAGCTCCAATTCCATTTTGCCCGGATAGGTATATTTATTACGGGTAGTGAATGTTTGCTTGATTTTCGCAAGACTGATGGTTACCGACGCAATCACGCCATCTTCAAGCTTTTCCTTGATGGATGAGCCACCACACCAGGGCATGAATTCGGGATATTTTTCAACATCGGAAACCAGATCAAACATCTGGCTTGACCTGTAAGGAAGAAGTACGGAGCGTTGAACAGTATGCATTAAGAAATTTTACAGAGTTAAATCAATTGGTCAATGGCGAATATAGACGTTTCAGGGCAATATTGCCATAAATTTCATTTTTATGTGGTGTATTCATTTACAATATGGACTTAAGCCGAAAATCATAAATATACTTTCATAAAAAAAATCCTATTTTAACGGCTGTAGCATTTTTATAATATAAATCATGAGCATTGTAGAAAATAGAAAAGCCCGCCACGATTATTTCATTGAAGAAAACTTTGAGGCCGGTATTGTCCTGGAAGGTTGGGAAGTCAAAGCGATACGGGCAGGTAGAGTCCAATTGGGTGAAAGCTACGTCATTGTACGTGATGGCGAACTTTGGCTACTTAATATGCATATCAGCCCACTAGCCACCGCCTCAACCCATATTCATCCAAATGCAACGCGCACACGCAAATTGCTAATGAATAAAAAAGAAATTAACAAGTTAATTGGCAAGGTTGATATCCGTGGCTACACCCTTGTACCCCTTAACCTGCATTATAAGAACGGTCGTATCAAGCTTGAATTTGGCCTGGGTAAAGGCAAGAAACTTCATGACAAACGTGACACCGCCAGGGATAAAGACTGGCAACGGGAAAAAGAACGGATCATGAAGCACGATACCCGCCGTCAATAAAAAAATGCCACGATAAAAAGTGGCATTGATAATTAAAAATGAAAAAATCAGGATGTTTTTTTATCTGTATTTTTAATAATTGTCATGGCAGAAGCAATCATACCCCCCATATCTGACAAGTTGCCGGGCAGAATCAGGGTATTGCCTTCTTTGGCTATCTTGCCAAATGCGTCTACGTAATTTTCTGCCACCTGCAGGTTAACAGCAGCAAGACCGCCGGGCTGTTCAATGGCATTGGCAACTTTGATAATCGCCTCGGCAGTTGCGGTTGCAATGGTGGTTACCGCCTTTGCCTCACCTTCGGCATTATTGATTTGCGCCTGCTTCTCACCTTCAGAACGGGCAATAGCCGCCTCACGCTCACCGGTTGCTATATTGATTTGCTCTTGTCGACGGCCTTCTGAAGCGGCAATCAAGGCCCGCTTTTCACGCTCAGCTGTAATTTGTGCCTGCATGGCACGTAGAATTTCACTGGGCGGTGTAAGGTCCTTGATTTCATATCGCAATACTTTTACACCCCAGTTTGTAGCGGCTTCATCAAGTGAAGACACAATGGTACTGTTGATGGCATCACGTTCTTCGAAAGTACGGTCAAGCTCCATGCGGCCAATGACGGAACGTAAAGTGGTTTGCGCTAGCTGGGTGATCGCTACAATGTAATTTGATGAGCCATACGAGGCACGCATGGGATCGGTCACCTGAAAGAAAATAACGCCATCTACCTGCAACTGCGTATTATCCCGGGTAATACAAACCTGACTGGGGACATCAAGGGGGATTTCTTTTAATGAATGTTTGTAGGCAATTCTTTCAATGAAGGGAATAACAAACTTTGCACCCGGTGAAAGGGTTCTGTCAAATTTACCCAGCCGCTCTACCACCCACGCATGTTGCTGGGGAACAATGGCAATAGTTTTAATGAAGATTATTAAGGCTAGTATAAAAACAATAAGCCAGAAAACAATTGATGTATCAAATTCCACGGTCATTCTCCTATGGTTTGATTGGGATTCAGGGTGATTTATGTGCCGGTTTTAAAATAAGGGTAACGCTTTGAATATCGACAATGACATATTGACCAGGCAAAGGTGTTTCAGAGATGGAGGGGTCCAGTTTAACCTGCCATTGTGCACCCCTGTAAAAAACAGATGATGTCCGGTTATTGGTCCATGATTTCACCTCTACGTGCTGCCCAATATCAAGATTGACATTGATATCGCTGGTAGCCTTTAGATGCCCTTTTTTTAACAACACCCCTGTTTTTTTAAGTATCACCAGGCCAGCAACACCGATAATGCTGCAGGTAGCTATTTGTGCGGCCAGGCCAAAACCAAAATAGGCAACAACACCTGAAGCGGCCAGCCCAAGCGCGACAAGCATCATATAGAATGTGCCTGAAAGCAGTTCGGCGATAAGCGCCACAACCGCAAGACCAAACCAAACCCAGATCATATTGCCACCTATTGGAAAATCCACCGTTAACTGTAGGTTAAGACAGTTCCAGTAATTCAACTTCAAAAACAAGGGTTGCATTAGGTGGAATAACGCCACCGGCTCCACGGGCACCGTAACCCAAAGAGGCTGGAATGGTTAATTTACGCTTGCCGCCGATTTTCATGCCCGCCACGCCCTGGTCCCATCCTTTAATGACATGACCTGCGCCCAGCGGGAAAGAAAATGGCTGGTTGCGATCTTTGCTGGAATCAAATTTAGCACCATTGTCCAGCAACCAACCCGTATAGTGTACGGTTACGTGTTGACCACTTTTTGCTTCTTCGCCATTACCAACTTCAATATCTTCAATAATTAAATCACTCATTTCAAAATCCTTAAATTCAAATGTTTATTTGGTAAGTGTAACTTAATTCATACCCTATTTTATTAAAAATGAAATATTCATTGTTATGAAAAAGCGGGGATGAATGTATTATTTTTCATTTGTGACAGCCAGAAAAAAACAGACCCTAAAAAAGGGCCTGTTTTTATAACTGCATTAACAATTACTGGGCAGAAGCCAGTTTTTGCCAGGTATCAACCACCGTATCAGGGTTAAGGGACATTGACAAAATACCCTGATCTTTCAGCCAAATCGCCAGATCGGGGTGATCGCTGGGGCCCTGACCGCAAATACCAACGTATTTACCGGCTTTCAAGCATGCCTGAATGGCACGTGACAACATGAACTGAACCGCTTCATCGCGCTCATCGAAATCAGCAGCAAGCAGCTCCATACCGGAATCACGATCAAGGCCCAGGGTTAATTGGGTCATGTCGTTTGAACCGATAGAGAAACCATCGAAGTGTTCAAGGAATTTATCGGCAAGAATAGCGTTTGAAGGCACTTCGCACATCATAACCACACGCAAGCCGTTCTCACCGCGCTTCAGGCCGTTTTCTGCCAGCAGGCCAATGACACGCTCTGCCTGTTTAAGAGTACGAACAAATGGAATCATGATTTCAACGTTGGTCAAACCCATTTCTTCACGAACAAAGCGCAATGCCTCACACTCCATACGGAAGCATTCGGCAAAGTCATCCGAAACATAACGTGCCGCACCACGGAAACCCAACATCGGATTTTCTTCCTCGGGCTCATAGCGTGAACCACCAACCAGCTTGCGATATTCGTTAGACTTGAAGTCAGACATACGAACAATAACCGGTTTTGGATAGAATGCCGCTGCAATGGTAGCAACACCTTCAGCCAGTTTTTCAACAAAGAAAGCACGTGGGCTTGCATAGCCACGAGCCGCAGATTCCACCGCTTTTTTCAGATCGCCATCAACATTGGGATAATCAAGCACCGCTTTGGGGTGAATATTAATATTGTTATTGATAATGAACTCAAGACGAGCCAGGCCAACCCCAGCGTTGGGGATTTGCGAGAAGTCAAATGCCAACTGGGGATTACCCACGTTCATCATGATCTTTACGTCAACTGCCGGCATTTCGCCACGACGGACTTCTTCTACTTCGGTTTCCAGCAAGCCTTCATAAATACGGCCTTCGTCACCTTCTGCACAAGATACAGTCACCTCAGAACCATTGGCAAGCACTTCGGTGGCTTCACCACACCCAACAACTGCTGGAATACCCAATTCACGCGCAATAATCGCAGCGTGGCAAGTACGCCCGCCACGATTAGTCACAATGGCTGAAGCACGCTTCATGACGGGTTCCCAGTTAGGGTCGGTCATGTCGGTAACCAATACATCACCGGCTTCAACCTGGTCCATTTGGGCAATATCGTTAATGATACGAACCTTGCCAGAACCGATTTTTTGTCCAATCGCACGACCGGTAATTAAGACCTGGCCTGTTGCTTTCAGTTTGTAACGCTGCTGTACGTCATGTGCCCCCTGTTGTGATTTGACAGTTTCAGGGCGTGCTTGCAGGATATACAGCTTGCCATCAATACCGTCACGACCCCATTCAATGTCCATAGGACGTTGGTAGTGCCTTTCGATAATGACTGCATAACGGGCCAGTTCGATAACTTCATCATCGGTAAGGGAATAACGGTTTCTTTCTGAAACAGGCACATCAAGCGTTAACACGGCATTTTCACCGGGACGACGTTCGGAGTTGAATTCCATTTTGATTAATTTGGAACCAATGCGACGGCTAACGATAGGATATTTTCCAGATTCCAGTGTTGGCTTGAAGACATAGAACTCATCGGGGTTAACGGCACCCTGCACAACGGTTTCACCCAGACCGTAAGAAGAAGTGATGAACACAACGTCATCAAAACCGGATTCGGTATCCAGGGTAAACATAACACCTGCACTGCCTTTGTCTGAACGAACCATGCGCTGAATACCGGCAGACAGGGCCACTTCAGCGTGGGCATAGCCTTTATGTACGCGATAGGAAATGGCGCGATCGTTGTACAGTGATGCAAAAACGTGACGGATCTTGTCCAGAACGTCATCAATGCCAGCAACGTTCAGGAAGGTTTCCTGTTGGCCTGCAAATGAAGCATCGGGCAAATCTTCTGCTGTCGCTGAAGAACGAACGGCAAAAGAACCATTGCCATCAGCATCCAGTTTTGCATAAGATTCGCGAATCTGGTTTTCAAACTCTGGGGAGAATGGCTCGTCGATGATCCATTGGCGGATTTCGGAACCGGCTTCTGCCAATGCACGAACATCTTCCGGATTTAACGTGCTTAGACGATTGGCGATACGGGCATCAAGACCAGAAAGCTTGAGGAAATCGCGAAAAGCATCTGCGGTGGTTGCAAAACCGCCAGGCACACGAACACCGGCTGTAGACAGTTGACTAATCATTTCACCCAGTGAGGCATTTTTACCACCAACCGAGTCCACATCCGTCATGCGGAGATTTTCAAATGGAACAACATACGACATTAAAGTCACCCTTAAGATAAAAAAATGAAAGCTTATTTGTTTGAAAAACAACTAAATTCTTCAAACAAATAGGCCTTTACATGACAAGTTGATGATGTCGATTACAATCATGGACTGAATTGTACCGTTTTACGGTTTTTTTTGGGCGTTTTTTAGGCAATTACAATGCAACTTAATCAAAGAACTGTCTTCATTGTATCGGATAGCACCGGTATTACAGCAGAAACCTTTAGCCATTCAGTACTTTCCCAGTTCAGTAAGTCTTTTGAATTCCAGCAAATACGCGAGCCTTTTATCACTACCGCAGAAAAGGCCAAGGAGGTCGCAAAAAAAATCAACGAGCTTGCCGAACGTCAAAAAAACCCTCCGATTGTCTTCAGCACATTAGTTAAACAGGATATTCTTACCTATGTTAAAGAGTCCAATTGTGTGTTTCTGGACATCTTCGGCACCTGCGTAAGCCAGCTTGAATCCGCTTTGGATACCAAATCTGAACCCACCATTGGCATGTCGCATTTAAGCGCCAGCTCAGAAGCCTATCGCAACCGCATAGAGGCCATCAACTTCAGTCTGGCCCATGATGACGGTCAATTTATACACGGCCTCAAGGAAGCCGATGTAATTCTGGTTGGCGTTTCCCGTTGTGGTAAAACACCAACCAGCCTTTACCTTGCCATGCAATATGCCATCAAGGCCGCCAATTTTCCGTTAATTCCCGAAGACTTTGAGCGTGGAAGCCTGCCTAAGACATTGCAGCCTTTCCGCAACAAACTGTTCGGTTTATCCATTCAGCCCGACCGCCTGAGTGAAGTTCGCAATGAACGTCGACCCAACAGCCGCTATGCCACACTAGAGCAATGTTTGTACGAAGTGGCGGAAGCAGAAAGATTAATGCGTAGGGAAGGCATTGAATGGCTATCAACCACGACCAAGTCCATTGAAGAAATCTCCACCACTGTCTTGCAAATACTTGGGCTGAATAAATCCAGCTACTAAAAAAGACCCTTCTGTCACCTAAAAATATCTGTCCGTGATTATCATGTTCACGGACAGATATTTTTACCGGCTGTAATGACACAATTTTAATCGTGATAAAGGCACTGGCGCCGGTGTTCAAATAATACAATGCCTGCTGCCACGCCCACATTCAGCGACTCAACCAGATCTGTTTGAGGGATAAATACCAGATGGGTTGCCTTACTTAATAAGGCAGGATGCACGCCCTGCCCTTCATGGCCCATCAGCCATATACATTGTTCAGGCAAGCGGGTTTCATACAGGTTTAGCGCCTTATCCGACAAAGCAGTTGCCATGACCGGAATAGAAGCCTGGTTAATTAACCCGGATAAATCCTGTTGCTCGTATATGTTCAGGGAAAAATGCGCGCCTTGGGCACTACGCAAGACCTTGGATGACCAGGCAGAAACACAACCTTTTGACAAATATACATGACGAATACCGGCAGCGGCAGCAGAACGCAGAATCGTTCCTGCATTACCCGGGTCTTGTAATCTGTCCAGAAAAACTGAATTTTCGTTAATCGTTGCCGGCACCTCAGCGGCAGGTGTATTCACCAGGAAAAGAACTCCCTGGGGCGAATCAACCTGCGTCAAATTTCGAAATAGCTTATCGGGGACAACAATGCATTGATCCGCATTCAATAATTTAAACAATTGCCAAACTTCATCACTTGACGACTGTAACGCTGACACGCTTTCCTGCATATGTGTCTTTTCGTCATGAATGACTGCCCGCTGTCCAGAAGCATACGCTTGAGCACGTTCCAATACCGCAGCGTTAAAAACCGCTAGCAAGGGATCTGCAAAATGCTCAAGCCATGAATGGCAAAGATGGACACCTTCAATAAGGACCTGACCCTTGATTTTGCCCAGATGCGTTTTCAGCAATTGCTTGTACAGGGGGTTTTCTTTGGAGGAAATGGATTTCATACAAAAAATTATCCCGCATAAGCGGGATAATATCAAAGCCTAATATTTATTTATATGCCAGACAAATTACAGTACCTGCAACGTTGGTTTGCCGTTGAAGTCAAGCCATTGCTTGTTTTCGTAATCATACAACTTAGTTGCATTAGCTGTTTTGAAATACCATCTCCAGCTGAATTTCTGTACAACGATTCGTTCTGGCAGCATTTCTTCCAGACGTGCCTGGGCAGCCTTTAATTTGTACAAGGGAATACTCATATCAACGTGGTGGGCAGTATGCTCAAGAATATGATGCATTAGCGCGCCAAAATGAAAGTTGAAAGTAAGATGCACGGTGGTGGAAACAAATGGTTGTGCCTTGGCCCATTCAGCCTTGTTATCATGCCAAACCACTTTAGTGTGCGTATGCTGTACATACACCACCCAGCCAATCATGTAAAACCAGAACATTAGTGGCACAAACCAGGCAAAAAACAGCAAAGAAAGTATTGACTGATTGGTTTGGATAGCAGAAATAATAACGATCAGTGCCCAGGAAATACCAAACACACTAGACAGCAAACCATCCCAAAAAAAGACTTTACGTTGAGTTCCCATATAAGCTTTGGTTGGGAACATCATGCGATTCCACCAGATTTCAACAAGATAATAAATACCGGCACCCCAGCCACTGCGATAGAAACGCTCCATTAATTGGCGTCCTTTGGACATCGCGGCATACTCTTCTTGTGTATGAGGACACCATACGAAATCCATCCCTTTTAGGTTGGTGTAGCCATGATGCACAACATTATGACCAACATCCCATAGGCTATAAGGTGATACAGATGGTAAAAAGGCGATACGTCCCAGCCATTTATTCAATTTTCTATGCGGTGTAAGGCTTTGGTGACAGGCATCATGCCCAATAATAAACAAGCGACCAATGACAAAACCGCAAACCAGGGCGCAAATCAACTTTGCCCACCAAGGTTCAAAAATAATTGCCCCTGCTATAAGCGCAAAAAACAAGGCAATATCAATAGTCATCAAAACAATAGCGCGAAGCGTATTTTTTTCTGACAAGGGTGTTAACCAGCTCCGAATAATTTTACGGTGAGGTAATTCGTTACTCGGTGGAATTGGCGTTAAAGGTGTGGTCATAAATAATATCTATCTAATAACAAAAGTCTGTAATTCTTTACAATGAAAGCAAATTATTGTACTGCCTTTTTAATACAAATCAATTTCAAAACTTAAAATTAGCTTAATTAATAGAAAAAAGTAATAAAAACAGGTGCTTTTAAACCAATACTTTTCTTACAGGGGCAAAACTTCTTCTATGTTCAGGACATGCCCCATGCAAACGCAAGCGTTCAAGATGAAGTGCCGTGCCATATCCTTTATGCTGATCAAAACCGTATGCGGGATATTGTTCATGCATCGCTTTTAATGAGGCATCACGTGCCGTTTTGGCCAGGATAGAGGCGGCAGAAATACAAGATTCAAGGGCATCTCCTTTAATAATAGCCCTGCATGCCATTGGCATATCAGCAGGTACTCTATTGCCATCGATAAGCACTAAACCAGGTGACACGGATAAACCTAAACACGCCCTTTTCATGGCCAGCATAGTTGCTTGCAATATATTAATATTATCAATTTCTTCCACACTGGCACAGGCAATTGACCAAGATAGCGCGTTTTCCCTGATTTCCAGGGCAAGTTGGTCACGCTTTTTTTCTGATAGTTTTTTTGAATCCATTAGACCGTTTATGGGTTTTAATGGATCAAGTATGACGGCAGCCGCATACACCGAACCGGCCAATGGCCCCCTGCCGGCTTCGTCTATCCCCGCGACTAACAAACCGGTGTCGTCGCTTCCAAATAAATCAAGATTAATACTCATGGTGTTACGCGGGTGATTGCGCTGCACTTAAAATAGCATCAGCGGCAAGGCGGGCCGTATCCTGCCTTAAAGTCTCATGAAGAAGTGAGAACTTTTGTTGAATTTCCTGAATATAAGCAGTATTTTCAAGGGCATTGATACAGGCGGCAGCCAGATTTTCGGGGGTTGCCTCATCTTGAAGGATTTCAGGTACGGCAAACTCTTTTAATAAGATATTTGGCAATCCCACCCAAGGCACATAGGGCTTAAGCTGACCCGATTTCCACTCCATCAGTTTTTTCATCAAAGGAGAAATCACATAGGAAATAACCATGGGTTTTTTGAATAACGCGGTTTCAAGTGAGGCAGTGCCACTAGCCACCAACGCGGCATCACAGGCCTCCATGACATCCCAGGCAATAGGACGTCCAGTATCTGTGGCAGCAAAGGTTTTCAGGTTATTAACTGGGATATCAGCAAGAATCTCATCAAAATCTTTTTGTCTTTTTTCGTTTACGATGGGAACGATAAACTGCAAACCTGGGTCGTGCTTTTGCAATTGCTGTGCAGTTTTCAAAAACCGGGGTGCCAGGAGCTTAACTTCAGAAGCTCTGCTTCCGGGTAAAATCGCCAAAATTCGAGCATTTGGATTCAGGGCAAGACGAAGTCTTGCTGCCTGCATATCTGGTTTAACAGGAATCTGGCTGGCCAAAGGGTGACCAACAAAGGTCACTGGAATGCCTTCCTTACGGTATATATCCACTTCAAAAGGAAACAGAACCAGCATATGGGATACTGCTTTCTTGATGGCATGAATACGTTCATACCGCCATGCCCAAATAGACGGCCCCACAAAGTGAACGGTAGGAATCCCTTTTTCACGCAGTTTTTGCTCTAGGCGCAAATCGAAATCGGGGGCATCCACCCCCACAAATACATCAGGTTTGTGGGCGATTAAATTATTTTTAAGGCTGGTATAAGTTCTGATTAAAGAAGGTAGTTGCTTAATCGCATCGGCATAGCCAAAAACACTTAATTTATCCATGGGGTGTTGGATCTCCATCCCCCGTGAGAGCATGTTCGGCCCACCTATACCCGTAAAATGAACGTCTGGCTGAGCTTGCTTGATACCATCAATAATTCTCGAGGCCAGCAGGTCACCGGAAGGCTCACCGGCAACCATCGCAATATCCAGACCCATTAACGGCCTATCCCGCGAGAATGATCCTGGAAGAAATCCACAAACGATTGAAGTACTGAACGGGTATCAGGGTGCTGCTCCTGATATTGTTTGATCTCTTCTAGCGCTTGCTCAATAGACAGCCTACGCATATAAACTATTTTATAGGCTTCTTTAATGGCAGAAATCTGTTCAGGAGAAAAACCACGGCGCTTGAGTCCCTCTGAGTTAATGCCAGCGGGGCGGTAGGGTTGACCGGCACCCAGCACATAAGGAGGAATATCCTGGCGAATGGCGCTCATGCCCCCCGTCATGGAGTGTTCACCGATACGGATGAACTGATGTGCTGCCGTTCCACCCCCCACAATGGCCCAATCACCAATATGAATATGTCCAGCCAATTGCACCGCGTTGGCGATAATAGTGTGGCTGCCTATTTGGCAATCGTGTGCTATGTGCACATAAGCCATAATCCAGTTATCATTACCTATGCGGGTTGTGCCTACATCTTGCACAGTACCGGTATTGATAGTGACATATTCACGAACGGTATTGTTATCGCCAATTTCAAGCCTGGTGGGCTCACCACCATATTTCTTGTCCTGGGGCATGCCGCCAATAGAGGCGAAACGGTAGAAATTGTTGTTTTTACCAATCGTGGTACATCCATCAATAATACAATGGGCACCAACCGTTGTCCCTTCATCGATACGAACATCTTTATGGACAATCGCGTAAGGACCAACAATAACGCTGGGATGGAGCTCGGCTCCTTCATAAACAATTGCTGTTGGATGGATGTTGTTTGACATTATCAGCCTAAATCCCTAATTGCACACATAATTTTTGCTTCAGCAACAACTTCGCCATCGACAACGGCCTTGGCCTTGTATTTGCAAATAACCTTGCTGATGCGCTCTGCTTCGGCGTGCAACATTAACTGGTCACCAGGAACAACCGGTTTGCGAAAACGGGCTCCATCAACCCCTACCAGGTAATAAGCCGTTTTTGAACTGTCGAGCATGGTTCCATCTTCATTTGAAAATGAAAAAATTGCTGCAGCCTGAGCCAATGCTTCAATAATAAGCACTCCAGGCATAACTGGCAAGTGTGGGAAATGACCTTGAAAAAAGGGTTCATTAATAGTTACGTTTTTGACTGCAACAATACTTTTTCCTGGAACCATTTCAAGGACACGATCCACCAGCAGCATTGGATAACGATGAGGGATGCGATCCATAATGCCTTGAATATCGATTACCATAAATTTTCCTGTTATTTATATTTAAAAACTTGTCAACCAAACCGGGCATGTAAAGAAACAGCCGGTTTGATCCGATTGAATTATTTTTTTTCCAATTGTTGAATACGTCTTCTGAGCTGAGCGAGTTGCTGAAGAACAGCCGCATTTTTTTGCCAGACACCATGTGGTGCAATGGGGAAGACCCCTGTGTAACGGCCCGGCTCCAGAATGTCCGAAGTGACCGCTGACCCACCCGAGACATGCACGTCATTACCAATAGTAATGTGCCCTGAAACCATGCCCGCGCCAGCAACGGTACAACGGGTTCCTATGTTTGTAGAGCCTGCAATACCAACACAAGCAGCCATTGCAGTATGGTCTCCGACCCTGACGTTATGCCCAATCATGATCTGGTTATCCAGTTTGACGCCATTGCCAATTACTGTATCTTCAATGGCCCCTCTGTCTACCGTAGTGCAAGCACCAATTTCAACATCATTGCCAAGAATGACCCTGCCAAGTTGGGAAATTTTACACCAGGCACCTTTTTCATGCGTGTTGTCAGGTGCAAAACCAAACCCGTCAGCGCCAATAACCGAGCCACTATGCAAAATACAGCGCTCACCAATAATCACATCATGATAGATGGTTACGTTCGCGTACAAAATGCTGTTTCTGCCAATAACCGAATTTGTGCCAATAACACATGAGGCGCCAATAATGCTACCCGCTGCAATTTTGACATTGGACTCAATAACAGCTAAGGCACCAATAGATACACCGTCTTCAATAATAGCATCCGGGGCAACGATAGCCGAGGGATGTACCTGTTTAGGTATGGCATTTAGCCTGAAACGGTCAAACCATTGTGCAATTCGTGCATACAGCAGATAGGGATTTTCACAGACCACCATTGCGAATGGAACAGAATCAGGCAAATGATCAACCGCTTTTTGAGGAAGAATAACGGCAGCTGCTTCAGTATTTAACAAATGTGGAAAAAATTTTGCATTTGAAAGGAAACTGATTTCAGTTTTTCCTGCATTATTCAAGGAACCCAAACCATAAATAGATGGCAAGGGTTGATTTGAACTGTTTTTTATCTGCCAATTCAGTCCTTGCGTATCAACCTGCTCAAGCAACTTGTCCAACGTCACTGCCTGATCTGGATTTAATACGATTGCCATACTTATTTTTTATCCAATGCTTGAATTACTGTATCGGTAATGTCGATTCGTGCACTTACTGTGACGGCATCCTGAACAATAAGATCATAGTTGTCTTTTTCAGCAATTTCACGAATGGCCGCATTGGCTTTATCTACAATACCAGAGAAGGCTTCATTGCGACGACGGTTGAAATCTTCTTGGAACTCACGACGTTTACGCTGAAGATCAGTGTCAAGATCAGCCAGTTCACGCTGTGCTTTAGTACGATCTGCATCGCTCATGACAGGTGCGTTTTTCTCAAAATCCTCTGCCTTGCTGCGTAGCGTGTTGGCCAGTTTTTGCAATTCATCATCCCTTTTCTTGAATTCAGTTTCAATTTTTTCCTGGGCTTCTTTTGCAGGAGCTGAATCACGAAGGATCTTCTCAGTATTTACAAATCCGATTTTTAATGGGCTATTGCTAGAGACTTCTGCGGCAGCTTCAGTTTTCTTTTCTGCTCCTTCGGTCGCTTTTTTTGCTTGCGCGAATACAGTCGGTGCTGTTAATGATAGACCGATTACTGATGTTGCAAGCAACAGACCGACTTTACGTTTACCGAAAGTATTTTTTACCAAACTTGAACTCATGAAAATAACCTTATAATAAAAAAGGAATTATATAAAAATTTGTTCGTCAGAACTGTTTCAAAAAAAGCCTGACGATTAAATACCTGTTAAAGTTTGTGTACAACCTTAGAATGCAGTACCAATCTGGAACTGGAAAGATTCTTTATTGTCACCCGGTTTTGCACTAATTGGGCGAGCATATGAAATTTGCAATGGCCCCAAAGGTGACTGCCATGACAAGCCGACACCGGCTGAATAACGCCAACCACACGGCTTATCTACCAGGCCACCATTATTTGCATTACCGTTAGTACATGTGGTTTTGCCTGAAACACCCACTTTACCGGCATCAGCAAATAAAAACCAACGTAAAGTACGGTCATTTTGTGTGCCTGGGAAAGGCAGATATAACTGCAAATTGGCAATAACCCGGGTAGAGCCACCAAGATAATCGCCCGATACCAGATCGCGTGGACCCAAGGAAGCTCCCTCGTAACCACGGACGGAACCAATACCGCCGGCATATAGGTTTTTAATAACCGGGAAAGGCTTCTTGCTGTCAAAACTTTTACCGTAATCGGCACCAAGATTGAAAGCAAGCGTATAGTCTTTACCCAAAGGCAAATAGTATTGTTGCTGGGCACTAAGCATATAGTACTTCAGATCACCCACGCCTGCCGTTGCCATAAGCGATGTATAGTAACCTTTGGTTGGCGCAAGTGCACTATCACGAGTATCTTTGGCCCACCCAAGGTTAAACAGAAATACATTGGTGGATTCACCATAAATATCCACAAAGTCACGATAAGCTTGGGGAACCGTGTAACCTGAATCTACATCAGGCAATTCGATCTTGTTGTTTTCAAAGGTCAAGCCCATGAAAATACGATCATTTTCAGAAATAGGCACCCCAAAATTCATACCAAAACCAATGGAACGCGTACGATAGTTATCCTCGTCCTGGTCTACGTTTGAGTTATAAGGTCTGTCGATACGATAATACAGAGAAGTGGTACGGCTGATACCGCTGGATGTCCAGTATGGGTCTGTATGGGTAATGACGGCGGCACGGTTTCGTTTGCTGGTGTTAACCTGCAAGCCTAAATCGGTACCACTACCGAAAATATTTTCCTGGCTGATCCCACCGGTAAATGAAAGTTTATCGGTAGAGCCATAACCTACACCAAGGTTAATCATGCCGGTTGGCTTTTCCTTGACGTCAACAATGATATCTACCTGGTCATCGGTTCCTGGCACAGGAGCCTGGCTAACCTGCACATCATTAAAATATCCCAAACGATCTACACGCTCTTGTGATGTTGCCAATTGACCGGCATCATACCAGGCAGCTTCTTGCTGACGCATTTCACGACGAATAACCTGGTCACGCGTACGGACGTTGCCACCAATATCAATGCGGCGCACATAAACTCGCTTGCCTGGATCAACAAAGAAAGTCAGGTCTGCTTCGGTTGTACTGGGAACAGTAACCGGATTTGGCGTTACCGTTGCGAATGCATAACCCAGTTCACCCAGACGGGTTTTAATGGCCGCTACCGTATCACGCGCTTTTGATGCATTAAAAACTTCACCGGGTTGTGAAACGACCAATGATTCAAGCTCTGTGTTCAAGCCCAGGAGATCGCCAGCAAGTTGAACTTTACGCAAGGTGTAAGGTTCACCTTCACTTACCGTCATGTTAATGGAGATATCTTCCCGATTGGGTGAAATGGTGACTTGTGGTGGCTCCATGGAAAAATCAAGGTAACCACGGTCAAGATAAAAACCCTTGATGGTTTCTGTATCCTGCTCAAGTTTTTCTCGTGAGTATTTGTGTGTGCCTGTATACCAGGTCATATAACCAGGTGTGGTAAGGCTTAATTCATCAAGAAGTTCACCTTCTGAAAATGCTTTATTACCGACGATATTGATATCTTTAATACGGGAGGAAACACCCTCGTCAACCGTAAAACTGATGCCCACCCGATTATTTGGCAATGGTGTAAGGGTTGAACTGACATCGACGCCGTAATGTCCCTTGACAACATATTGCTGACGGATTTCTGTGGTTGCGCGATCCAGGAGAGCGGGGTCAAGTGCCCTGCCGGTACCAAATCCAACTTCTGACAATGCCTTGGTAATTGCCTTGTTGTCGAAAGCACGCATTCCTTCAAAGGTAATGGAAGTAATGAGTGGGCGCTCTACGACGTTAATCTGGACAATATTGTTAGCCGTATTGATCTTAACATCATTAAAAAGGCCGGTTGCATACAGGCGACGAATGACATCTGAGGCCTGTTCTTCGGTAAATGTGTTACCAACCTGTACGGGCATGTAACTGAATACCATTGAAGGCTCTGTACTTTCCAGGCCTGTAACCTGAATATCCTTGATGACAAAGGGAGAGAAAGCAAATGCTGCATGCGGTATCAATAATGAGGCGATTAGCGTTGGAATCGCTTTTTTTCTTATATATGTCATCGGACGAAAAGACATTAGGACTATCCTTGATTAATATTCAGTTAGAACATAACATGCGATTGTAAGGCAGAAATTCCTTATTTGCCAGTAAAAACCCGTTCTTTACAGCATCAAAATACTTATAAAATACGTGTAATATCATTTACAAATGCAAATATCATTAAAAACAGCAATAATGAATATCCGACCATCAGGCTTTTTTCCTGAATCTGTTCGGATAGGGCTTTTTTTCGAACCATCTCAATAATGCAAAAAACCATTTGGCCACCATCAAGCCCGGGAATTGGAAGCAGATTCAAGACTCCAATACTAACCGTAATAAGTGCAATGAATTCTATGAATTTATCAAATCCGACCTGGGCAGATTGACCGGCATAATCGGCAATGGCAATCGGACCACTGATGTTTTTCCATGACAGCTGCCCGGTAACCATCTTGGCAAACATTTTCAAGGAGAACCAAGCGGTATCAAAGGTTTGTACGGTAGCCAGGTAAACACTCTCAAAAATGCCATAACGTACGGTAAGCGTGGGGTATTGGCCAGAAAAAGCAACCCCTATTTTACCCACTGTTTTATTATTTTCGTTAAGTTCAGCCCGTGGCGTAACGTTAAGTGACAATTCGGTGTTATCCCTTAAAATTAGCAATGGCAGGGTTTTATCGGGGCTGTCCTGTATAAGCTTAATCAACCCGGTTATGGTTATGTCCTCATGGGGGCCTGCCCGTAAAACCAGATCTCCATCCCTAAAACCAGCCTGCTCACCAGCCCCGCCGTCAAGGACATTGGCCACACGAGGTTTGGGCGCCATTAATGCTAAACCAGCCTGCCCCATTAAATCAATACCCTCAAGTGTACCCGTTACTTTAGGGAACTGTATGGTTGCGCCACGCGTTGCGCCATTCTCGGCCTGAAGCATCAACGTGGTTTCGGCGCCAGTGGCAAGTGGCTCCAGCAAGGCCAAACGGGCTTCAGCCCATCCCTGCACGTCAACACCATCAACAGCAAGCACTTTTTCCCCACCTTCTACACCAGCCTTGTATGCAGCGGTATCAGACGCTGGCTGGGCAAGGTACGGCACAGGTTCTGTCGTGCCACTTATTTTCATTCCGGAATAAATGATAATGGCGAGCAAAAAGCTAAAAAAAGGGCCCGCAGCAAATATGACAAATCGCTGCCAGGCTGTTTTTTGACTGATAGCCCTGGCCGCTTCGCGGGCATTGGCACCCACAGGCGGCTCTGCAAGCGGCTTGACATACCCCCCTAAGGGCAAGGCCGATACTACCCATTCAGTACCGTGCCTATCTGTTTTGCTGAAAAGAATTTTGCCAAAGCCAAGCGAAAAACGCTCTACCCTTACGTTGTAAAAACGAGCAGCAAGATAATGCCCCAGTTCATGGAATACGACCACAATGCTGATGGTAATGATAAAGAAAAGCAGATTAAAAAGCATTAAAATCCCTAAGCTGGTCAATGGGTATTATTTAACAGTTCACTGGTATGGCTTCTGGTCAAAGCATCAAGTTCGAAGACATCATCTATATGACACAATGAACCCTTGACAGTTCCGGCAAATCCATCAAGCATTTTCTCAATAGTAACGGCGATATCAGTAAATTTTATTTTGTTTTTCAGGAAATAATCAACCGCCACTTCATTGGAGGCATTAAGCACCACACAATCTGACTGGCTGGATTTTAGGGCATCAAAAGCAAGCTTCAAACAAGGGAAACGCTTATAATCGGGTAATTCAAAATTAAGTTGCAACAATCTGGACAAATCAAAACTTTCGGTATTGCTTTCAATCCTATCAGGGTACCCCAGCGCATAGGAGATAGGAATACGCATATCCGGATTACCCAATTGTGCCAACAGTGACCCGTCAATATACTCAACCATGGAATGAATCGTGCTTTCAGGATGAACCAGAACATCTATTTTAGAGGCATCAACATCGAACATCCATTTGGCTTCGATCACCTCAAGACCTTTATTCAACATCGTCGCTGAATCAATGGATATTTTTCTTCCCATTGACCAATTGGGATGCTTGCACGCCTG
>Ga0172382_10000294_pt1 | contig 92802 bp, 80 predicted proteins | sample Leawel138RmetaG_FD_122245 | JGI IMG/M metagenome (GOLD analysis project Ga0172382, IMG submission 122245) | Leachate microbial communities from a municipal landfill in Southern Ontario, Canada - Leachate well 138R metaG | ecosystem: Engineered > Solid waste > Landfill > Unclassified | place... | reverse complement strand
TTGAAAAATGGAGTGCTAGCAATGTCATCAGTTTATGACTTTGAAGCCCAGATGAGCGACTCTAAGACTAAAAAATTAAGTGATTATCGCGGTAAAGTATTACTGGTGGTGAATACCGCCAGCCGGTGCCGATTCACGCCACAGCTTTCAGACCTTGAAAAACTGTACCGACAATATCAACACCAAGGGCTTGAAATACTGGGGTTTCCTTGCAATCAATTTGGCCATCAAGATCCGGGTAACGATAATGAAATTCAAAAATTTTGCCAAATAAATTATGGGGTTAGCTTCCTTATACTGGCGAAAGTAGATGTCAACGGCAGCACCAGCCACCCGTTATACCAACATTTAAAACAGGCTGCACCCGGCCTTTTGGGCAGCAAAAACATTAAATGGAATTTTACCAAGTTCTTAGTCGGCAAAGAGGGCAAAGTACTACAGCGCTTCGCCCCAGCCACGAGGCCAGCTCAACTTACAACAGCCATTGAGAGCGCATTACTAAAACAATAACTGGAAAGCTATTTCACATAAACAGCTATACTCCGTCTTTTAAAGCTATTTTCCAAGCTATGAAACTATCACAAAAAATATTATTACTGTTATCCATTATCACGCTAATTGGCTTTGGCACAGCGGTCTATGTGGAGCACAACAGTGTCCAGCCAACGCTACAAGGCCTTGAGGCCAAGTCCGATCAGAAAGACATCAAGCGAGTACTCCTAGGGCTAGACCTTATTCGAGATAAAATAAGTACTATAACCAGTAATTACGCGCTTCGGGATGAGACCTATAGTTTTTTCCAAAACCAAAACAAAAACTATCTCGACACCAACTTCAACACTGATAACTTAAGCAATCTTGAAATCGATCTTGTCATACTAGCCGACAACCAAAACTATATTTTAGCGTCCAAGCTCATCGATTCGAACCAGGATGAAGTGATAAGCACCGAAAATTTTAACGCCGAAGAACTGATACCACTAATGGCCGACTCCTCTTTGGCACGGCCTAACGCTCCTATTTTATCCAGCGGTATCGCACACACATCGTTTGGCTACATCATCTTTTCTTCTTACAGCGTTCTAAAAACAGATTTAACTGGGGTGTCACCTGGCAGCCTGCTTTTAGCTAAGCGCATAGACGAGGAATTAATCGCAAACATTCAAACATTGACCAAAGTAAATTTTTCTATAAGCGACATCACACCCAAGGAAACCAGCGAACTTCTCAACAAAAAAATCAACGACCATCGCCGAAACAACAACAATCAAATAGATTGGTATCTTACTGATATTAATGATCAACCCGTTATTAAAATAACATTGCAATTAGACCAAAGAGTTTTCCATAGTAGCTTTATCACCTCACCGCTACTGGCAGGAGTCATAGTGGCGCTGGCGTCATGGCTGGTAGTACTGCTTTTTATTCATCGAACACTAACTCGCCCATTACTCAATATAGGACAGCATTTACTTAAGATTCGTCAATACGATGATTATTCTTTACGCCTCAACAGCAAGCGGAAAGATGAAATAGGAACTCTCAGCAATGAGTGCGATCGCTTATTGCACTATGTTGAACATCAAACACAGCTGGTAAAGCAACAATCCCTTGAGCTGCACCGACTATCCTTCGAGGACAGCCTAACTGGCCTCCCCAACAGACGGCGCTTTGATCAATTACTTGATGATTACTGGAAGCTATGCCGCCGTGATCATCGACCAATCTCGCTTATCATGTGCGATATCGATTACTTTAAGCAGTACAATGACAACTACGGCCATTTACTCGGTGACAATATATTACAAAAAGTAGCTAAAATTTTAAAATCCAGCTTGCAACGAGAAACCGATTTTTGCGCCCGTTATGGCGGCGAAGAGTTCGCCATTATTTTACCTGGCACAAACCAAACCGATGCATTAGCCATTGGCGTGAAATTACAGCACTTACTGGAGCAAGCCGCTATTCCACACTACCACTCCAAAGTAAAACCCGTACTGACTATGAGCATGGGTATAGCCACACTCACCCCTCACTCTGATAGACGTAATAAGCCAGAACTGCTCATCAGCCAAGCTGATTATGCGTTATACCAAGCTAAAGATAATGGTCGGAATAAAATTAATTGTGCCGAACAACTGATCAATCATTGTTGAGCACGATCAGTTTAAAACTGCCATTATTAGCCAGCATGGAAACATGTCGAAATTTACCCTGCGCTTTTTTTTCAACAGGAATAAAACTGTTAACAACAAAAAGAGCTTGCCCGCCACGACTTAATAAGCGCTGAGCGGCAGCGACAAACTTAGCCGTCAAATCTTGTTCAATACTAAAGCCTTGATGGAAAGGTGGATTACACAACACCAAATCGACCTGCTGCTGTATACCGATAGCGCAATCATCCAACACCACCTCACCACTCACACCATGGTGTAAAAAGTTTTTCCGGCAAAGCTCCACCGCAGCAATATTATTATCAGTGGCGGTGTAATAAGCCGGACAAATCTGTGCTGCCATTACCGACAAAAACCCATAACCACAACCCAAGTCTAATACCGTCTGCGGTGGATGTGGCAGCATTGATAAATACGTTGGTAGATGCTCCACTAAAAATGCACTGCCTTTATCAATTTTATTCCAGCCATAAACTCCTGGCTTGGTAACAAACTCCATGCCTTTATCAGAAATCATTATCGGTTGCCGATAATTTTTATCATCCAGGGGTTGATCACTTTTATCAGCGCAACGGATCGCAGCCAGCATCGCCGTTTGCTGCCCTCGGCAGCGCTCAACAAGCTCACCCAAATGTTTGGTCGCTTTATCGATATATGTTTTAGTGCCTTCATTCTTATACCCAGCCAAGTAAAGCACACCATCAGACTGTAAGTATTTAGCCGCCATATTGACAATATGATGAACCACGGCCTTTTCTTTCGACACCCGATAATAAACAATATCCAGTGCTGTTTGCTCTAACTCAGAAAAATCATAATCATTTAAAACAGCGTTAAAACCATATTTTTTTAACTGCTGAAACAAATCAAACCGATTAGTCATTACTTGCAAATTAACTGAGGGACGAATAGACGCGACCTCCTCCAGGCTGATATTTTCATCCACTATCCACAGAGCGTTCTGATCGCCAGTGGCATTAATCGGTTGCTGTAGCAAAGCAAAGGCGTAATCGCTCATACGCTGGCCACTTCTGCTTCCGTTAAACGACGGTACTCTCCAGGCAGCAAATCTTCATCCAAACAAATATCACCAATACGTTCGCGGTGTAAGGCCTCCACTTTATTACCTACCGCTGCAAACATCCGTTTAACTTGGTGGTATTTACCTTCACTTATCGTCAATCTGGCCGCCTGCTCGTGAATCAATACTAATGTAGCGGGTAGTGTCGGGCGCTTTTCATTACTTAAATGAATTCCCTGCTCAATTTTTTCAATTGCTTCTGGCAAAATCGGATCCGCAGTTTCAAGCCAATAGGTTTTTTTACAATCGCTTTTAGGTGTAGTAACTCGATGTGACCAATTACCATCATCGGTAATAAGTACCAACCCAGTAGTGTCTATATCTAAACGGCCAGCAATATGCAGCTGCTGAAGATTATCCTCTTCCAGCAAATCCAATACAGTTAAGTGCTCGCGGTCTTTAGTCGCCGAAATATAGCCCTGTGGTTTATTCAACATAAAATAACGATGCGTGGCTGGCCGCAGCGTCTCACCGTTTATTTGTACCAGTGCAGTTGCTGTCACATCAGCTTTAGGATCGACAAGAACCTCACCATCGACTGTCACCTGAGCAGACTTAATCAATTTTTTGGCATCAGTTCTCGAAAGTTCGGTGACATTAGCAAGATATTTATCGAGGCGCATAGTGATTACAAACTTAATTAATGGTTATTGTTTCCGATGTTTTGGGCTCGCGTATAAAATCAACAATCCACTGCGCCGCCCGTTGCGTATCCAAAGGCAATTCCAGCGAGTCTATACCTTGCTGATAGCATTGCCTGCTATATTTATCGACACGTAAATTAAGTAATTCTCGCGAATAATCGACATTGAATTCAGGGTGCCCTTGAAAACTCAATATATGATTACCTATTTGACAAATAGCATAACTACAAAAATCACTAGTAGCCAAAACTTCCGCCCCCTTAGCAGGGATAGTCACCTGATCTTGATGACTCACTAACAGGTTGAAATCCTGCTCGCCACCAATGCTTTTCAGCGCGCGATCTGACAATCGCACTGTATGACGACCAACCCCCCAGCCCTTATCAGACTTCTCTGTTTTACCACCCAAAGCATGAGCAATAAGCTGGTGACCGAAACAAACTCCCACCAGTTTTTTCTGCGCTGCCGCCAGCGTGCGAACAAACTCTGCAAGCTGATGTATCCAGGGTATATCTTCATAAACACTACGTTTGCTGCCGGTAATTATATAAGCGTCCACGTCATCGATAGAGGCAGGATACTGACCATGCTGTACTTCATATACGACAAACGTCAACGCAGGATCAGCTGAACGTAGTAACTCGATAAACATATCCGAGTACTCGCCGTACTTATCGACCCACTGAGAACGTACATCGTCAGTTTTTAAAATACCTATTTTCATTCCTATTCTTCTCTTTTTTTTCGCCCTAATCGCCTAACGATAAGCCATGCAGTCGCTCAATTAAAAAATATCTAACTGTGCTTCATCTTTAATAATTTTTGATAGTGGCTGCCAACCCGGCAAGTTTTTCAGCATTTGATGGAACATCGTGGCCTGTTCAGGTGCAGTTAAATTATCAGGAGTGTGAATAAAGATAGTGGGGGTAATCCCCCGCTGCTGCCATTCGACTATTTTGTTAAACCAGGGAACTAAATACTGTTCATTATGATAAATGTCAGCACTTCCAATAAAGCGAATAATCGGATTAACTGCAGTAGCGATAGCGTGGACCGGTAATTTTGGCTTTTTCCGGTGCGCATCTCGTTCCTCTTCGGTGCTAGCTGGCCGACTAAACAATGCCCGGCTATCCAAACAAACTCGATCAACGCGCTGCTCTTTTAATAAGCGGTTTAGTTCAATTTCCTCCTCACCACGATTAAAAAAATCTAAATGCCTTACCTCAACTGAGTACTGAAAATCATTAGGCAGGGCTTTAAGAAAACGCTTCAAATCACCTAACTGTTTCGGCTCAAAGCTATCGGGGAGCTGAATCATAAAAGCCCCGATATTTTCCGCCAGCGGCTCCAGCCGCTTTAAAAAATCGCCCACTTCCACGCCGCAGTAACGCAGTGCATTCTCATGAGTAATTTTACGCGGAAATTTAAAACAAAAGCGAAAATCGGCTGATACTTGCTGTTTCCAACTAGCTACTGTTGCAACTGTCGGTAAGGCATAGAAAGTGGTATTGCCTTCAACGGTGTTAAAAACCGAAGCATAATGCTGCAATAAGTTTTTACTGTTGGCACCGCGTGGATATAAGCTACCCAACCACTGACGATTAGCCCACATCGGCAAGCCGAGATAATACGGCGGCTTGACTGGCAGCTTCACAGGCTTTGACATCATTGAATCCACCCCATCTAAAGCGCCCGAGTGACTACTTAATGCTCTCTGGTTGAACTAAAAATGATGTCAGGCCAACGCTCTTGCATCAACTGTAAGTTAACCCGAGTGGGCGCCAAATAAGTCAGATGGCCACCGCCATCCAAAGCCAAGTTTTCTACCGCTTTCTTTTTAAACTCTTCCAGCTTTTTATTATCTTTACAGCTAATCCAGCGCGCCGTATAAACACTGACAGGCTCATAGATAGCCTCTACTTTATATTCATCTTTTAAGCGATAAGCCACTACTTCGTATTGCAACTGACCGACAGCCCCCACCACTAAATTTGAATTACTCAACGGCATAAATACCTGCGTTGAGCCCTCTTCTGACAATTGCTGCAAGCCTTTTTGCAGGGCTTTGGCTTTAAGTGGATCTTTAAGACGAATTAAGCGAAACATTTCCGGCGCAAAATGCGGTATACCGGTGTACTTTAAATCTTCACCCTGGGTGAACGTATCACCGATTTGAATAGTGCCGTGGTTATGTAAACCAATAATATCTCCCGACACAGCTTCCAGCACCGCTTCACGCTCCCCTGCCATAAAGGTTACTGCATCAGCAATTTTTACATCTTTACCCAGGCGCACATGCTTTATTTTCATCCCCTTGCTGTATGTACCTGAGCAAATACGCATAAACGCGATGCGGTCTCGATGTCTGGGGTCCATATTGGCCTGGATCTTAAATATAAAACCACTGAAATCTGCCTCAGTTGAAGAAACTGTACGACTTGCTGTCGGCCGTGGCAGCGGCGGTGGCGCCCACTCAACAAAACCATCGAGCATTTCACGCACACCAAAATTAGATAACGCTGTACCAAAAAACACCGGGGTTAACACACCAGCCAAGTAATCCTCAAGATTGAACGTATGACTAGCACCACGCACCAGCTCTATTTCATCAAGATAATCATCATATTCATCACCGAGTAAAGCCTTAGCCTCATCACTCTCCAAGCCTTGGATTTGGAGATCATCATGCAAAACCTTACTCTGACCAGGCTTAAATACATGAATCACGTCGGTATAAAGGTTATAGACACCTTTGAAATCTTTACCCATACCAATCGGCCAATTGATCGGTGCAGCTTGAATGGCCAACACTTCTTCAATCTCGTCCAAGAGCTCAATTGGGTCACGGATATCGCGGTCCATTTTATTCACAAAGCTGAGAATAGGTGTGTCACGCAAACGGCAGACTTCCATCAGCTTGATAGTCCGAACTTCCACCCCCTTAGCCCCATCAACAACCATCAATGCTGAATCAACCGCAGTCAGCGTTCTGTATGTATCCTCAGAAAAGTCCTCATGCCCGGGGGTATCTAACAGGTTAACCATGCGATTTTTATAGGGAAACTGCATCACTGAAGAGGTCACCGAGATACCCCGCTCCTGCTCCATTGTCATCCAGTCTGAGGTGGCGTGACGGTCGGACTTTTTACCTTTTACTGTACCAGCAACTTGGATTAGCTGGCCTAACAACAACAGCTTCTCAGTGATCGTGGTCTTACCCGCATCAGGGTGAGAGATAATCGCGAAGGTTCTACGTTTATTAACTTCTTTAGACAGCAGGTTACTTGACATGGATTGATTCCAGAATATGATCGCACTGCTCACACTGGATAAACAGTGAACAGATGGGTGCTAGCCGTTAGGCTGAATATGGCGCGTATTATAACGACTTGCCGCAAGCAAGAACATCTTAGCGGCAAGCTGTCTGCTTAAAAAGCCAGTCTTATCACAGCTCATGCTTTAGCATGTGTATTAAATGTTATTTCAAATGCTTATTCGAGCACTCGATCACCGCCATGCATGAGGGTGGGAGTAAGGCTTAGTCGATTAAGATACTGCGGTATCAAGTGTATATGCTGGGACTTTGACAGCAATTGCACCAGCGGCCTGCGACAATCCGTCGCAATAAATAGCCGTCACGCAAAGCAAAAACCTGCTCTTAGCTGAGGTATAATCCTCACTCACTCGGTCATAACACTGCAAACAGCCATGTCAAATAACGTGCTTTCATTTACCGCATCTGCCGCAAACCTGAGCCGGCTGGCAGCCATTCGGCTCATTTTTATTGCCACTGTTACCCTGGCGTTGCTCTATCTCTCCCACCAGTCGGAGGAAGCGGTACGGCCGATTCACATTGTCATTTTAACGGTGTTAGCGCTAGTAAACGCCGCAACCTACTGGCGCTTAAGACAATCCTGGCCAGTCACTGACCTGGAATATTTCTGCCAACTGCTACTCGGCGTGATCATCATTACCATTTTACTCTACAACAGTGGCGGGGCAACCAACCCCCTGGTGTCGTATTATTTAGTGCCGATAACTATTTCTGCCGCTGTGCTCCCCTGGCGTTTTACTTGGGTGATCGCAGGGTTGTCACTAATCGCCTATAGCGTAATGCTGTTTTCTTATCGACCCTTAATCGGCGTTGATGATATGAGCGATCACGGCCACGGCAACAGCGCTATCAGCTTACATATTATCGGCATGTGGTTCACATTTGCGCTCAGCACCAGTTTAATCACTTATTTCGTGGTGAAAATGGCGGCCGCATTAAGACAACAAGAAGCTGAGCGCGTTGCCGAGCGCGAAGATAAACTCCTCAATGAGCAAATATTAGCTGTAGCCACACTCGCCGCAGGTACTGCCCACGAACTGGGCACACCATTAGCAACAATGATGGTATTAATTGGTGAATTAGAACAAGATCAACAAGACCAGCCTCAACTAGTTAGCGATTTGGCGCTACTCAAAAACCAGGTCATCAGCTGTAAAAAAATACTACAGGGATTGGTTTCCACCGCCGAAGCTCACAGCCACGGCCAGCAATCCATGGTTGCACTCGATGATTTCATGCAACAAATATTAAATCGCTGGCAAATACTAAGGCCTGAAGCACAACTTCAATTCGAGGCCAACACCGACAGCAGACAAGCAAAGCTGATGATAGACCCCACCTTGGAGCAAGCTATTTGCAACCTGCTTAATAATGCCGCCGACGCCAGCCCCGAGAAAATTGATGTTAGCTTATCCTGCGACCACAACACCGCGACCATCAACATCCGTGATCACGGAGAAGGCATTCCTGAGCACATGAGCCAACAAATGGGCCAACCCTTCATTACCACCAAGGGCAAAGGCCTAGGCCTAGGCCTGTTTTTAACCCATGCAACTATTAATCGGTATAACGGCAAGATTGAGCTTTTTAATCACCCCGAGGGAGGCACTATCGCCACCGTACAACTACCACTCAACACCAATACACTCACCCATCCAGGCACGGATTCAAAATAAGACCTTTTAAAACACAACTACCCAGAGAAACACAATGGCTGACTTTTTATTAGTTGACGATGACGAAGCATTCACCCAAGTATTAACGCGCGCGCTAGTGCGTAAAGGTTTTGACTGTGTGATTGCCCACAACGCCAAGGATGCTCAAACACTAGCGGCAGAACAAAGCTTTAGCCATGCCATTCTCGATTTAAAAATGGATGGGGCCTCCGGCCTAATGCTGATACCGGCATTAACACAGCTACAACCCAACATAAAAATTGTTATGTTAACGGGCTATTCCAGCGTTGCTACCGCCGTTGAAGCCGTTAAACTCGGCGCGACTAACTACCTCTGTAAGCCGGCAACAACCGACGAAATCATTGCTGCGTTTAACGATAGCAGTATTGATAGCGAAGTTTCTATCCCTGCAAACAGGCCGTCTATCGATAGACTAGAGTGGGAGCATATTCAAAAAGTGCTGGTTGAAAATAATGACAATATATCGGCAACTGCCAGAGCTTTGGGGATGCATAGAAGAACACTGCAGAGAAAACTAAACAAAAGACCGGTTAAGACTTAATTGGGCTCATCCAATATCACTGTATTACGACCATCAGCCTTAGCCCGATAAAGGGCACCATCAGCCCGATCAATCAAGTCTTGCCAAGGGTCTTGCTGACCAACCGAAACGCCGATACTGATTGTTAATGTATTGTATGGACTTTGCTGATGAGGCCACTGAGCACTTTCTACTGCCCGCCTAATGCGCTCCGCTACCCTCAGGGCATCAGCCCCACTTGTTTCCGACATCAGCAACAAAATTTCTTCGCCACCATATCGATAAACTCGATCAGTATCACGCATAGCGGCCTTTATTATATTAGCTAAGGCCTTTAAAGCCTCATCGCCTTGTTGATGACCGTAACAATCGTTATATCGTTTAAACAGATCTACATCTATTAAGGCAATACCATAGGATTTATTGTAACGTTTGGCCGATGCCTCGGTAAACGCCAGCTCAACCTCCATGGCTCGGCGGTTGCCGATCTTCATCAAAGCGTCTTCATTAGAAAGGAGGTGCAATTGCTGATTCTCAAACTCCAATCTACTCTGCCGCTCGACTAACTGCACGTAGGCATTGACCATATCGGTATGGGTCACCAGCCCAACCAGCTTTCCATCTTCATTGACTACCAGCAAATGCCGTAACTTTCTGCTGCGCGCTAAAATCAAAGCATCGTATAAAAAGACATCTTGCTGAACACAAACGGGATCAACCGTCATTACTTCGCCGACCGTCAACTCAGGCATATCCTTGCGCTCTACGACAGTAGCAAACACCCGAACAATTTCTCTCTCGGTGATTATGCCCTTAGGGTAATCATCCACGACCACTAAAACACAGGAGCACTTCTTATCACGCATCATAGCCACAACAGTGACCAAACTAACATCTGGAGTGACCTTGGCAATAATAGCCGTCATTAAATCGCCAATCGTCATCGTCAGTACACGCCTTTCTTTGCTTTAGACTTTACTAATAATATTTAGAAGTACCCGTATGGATCAGCAAAACGCCTCCGATTTACCACAATACAGAGACCTTCAGCAACCACAAAGTATACCCCAAAAGTCACAAAAAATAATAGAAAGAGTGATTTTTATACGATTAATGTATAATAGCGGCACTCAACGGCACGGTGTTACGCTGAATGATTCGTGGCTCCGCTGCTGCATCAAAATTCCCTTTTTCATCTAACAAGATGACCTGGCTAGCACCATTGTAGCCTCGCTCATGTATTTTATGCCCTCTTGCTAGCAGCCACTGCTTAACAGATGTGGGCAGTGAGGCCTCGATAAAGGTGACCTCCGGCTGCCACTGATGATGAACTCTTGGCACCGCCAACGCCTCCGTCGCAGACATACCTAAATCGATGATATTAACCAAGCCCTGCACCACTTGAGTGATAATAGTTGGTCCACCTGCCGCACCGATTGCTATGATCGGCTGGCCATCTTTGACCACAATTGTCGGGCTCATGCTCGATAGTGGGCGCTTACCAGCCTGAACACTATTAGCTTCACTGCCGACCAAACCAAAAACATTAGGCACACCGGGCTGAGTTGAGAAGTCGTCCATTTGATTATTCATTACAACACCCGTCCCTGGAATCATCACCTTAGAACCAAAGCTAGTATTAACTGTCGTGGTAATCGACACCCAATTACCTAATTTATCGGCCACTGATATATGCGTGGTGTGCTTACCGAATAAATCAATATCTGCACCGGGAGGATTACCATGCTGAACCTGCTGTGCAGCCGCGCTAAAGTCAATTTTTTTGGCCAAGTTATCAGCATAGGTTTGATCAATCAGCCCTTTAGGCACCGGAACAAAATCAGGGTCACCAAGAAAGTGCGCTCGGTCGGCAAAGGCTAGTTTCATCGCTTCCGCTAGTAGGTGATAGCGGTCACCATCATTCAGCTTGGCCACTTCAAAACCTTCCAGGACATTTAATATTTGTGCAACGTGGACGCCACCTGAGCTCGGAGGGGGGAAACCATAAACATCGTAGCCTCGATAACTACTTTTTACCGGCTCCCTCACCAGCATCTGGTAATTGGCAAAATCCTTGGCGTTAATAATACCGCCGTTATGTTGCATCCAAGTTTCAACTTTATGTGCAAAGTCGCCGCGATAAAAATAATCAATCCCCTGCTCTGCGATCATCCGATAGGTATTGGCTAAATCTTTTTGAATTAAATCATGCCCTACTGGCCATGGCTGCCCCTGCTGATCCAGCAACACTTGAGCGGTAGCTGGAAATAAGCGAATTTTTTCTGCACTAAATGCTATGCGATCATGGGAAACCTGGCAGAGAGGAAAGCCCCGCTCAGCCAAATCCGCCGCAGGAAGAATGATATCGCTCAGGGTAAATTTGCCTGATTTTTTAAGCATATAATCATAGACCGCCAAAGACCCTGGTATGCCTACTGCCAACGCACCGGTAGTACTTAATGAAATATCACCTTTACCACCGCGTAGATACATATCACGCTGAGCCGCCTGAGGTGCTATCTCGCGCCCATCTAACGCCTCAACCCTACCATCAGCATAGTGAATAACCGCAAAATTCCCGCCACCAATACCTGAGTTATGGCCATCGACCACCCCCAATGTCAATGCTGCTGCGACTGCGGCATCCAATGCTGTACCGCCCTGATCTAACACCTCTAGGCCGGCTCGCGTAGCTAGAGGGTTAACCGTAGCTACTGCTCCTGCACCATTAAAACTAGCGCTGGCATAGCGGTCTGCACGAGAATATTCATCAGCGGTGAAATGATACTGCCCCTCAAGCTCCGCAGAAGTATTATTACCAGCTCCGCAGGCCGTTACAGCCAAACTGCAAAGGGTAAGCAAAAGTAAGCTTCTTGCTTGTCGATAAAACCAAAACTGCATCAGTAAACCTTTTTTAATGTTGGTAGCCCGCGGGGATCTCTTACATTTTCAGCGCCGTAGGAAACTGAAAAATATGATCTATTTCACACATTCTTTATTATCAACAAATTACAATTTCACTTCAACCAAACACCCCTCCTTGAAAAAACAACCATAACCCATTGAAATATATAATTATTTATATATCCCCTTGAATAAATAGTAAAAAATCAGGCCAATGGGGTGATTAATTTCAAAACATAGGGATTTTTTTTTATCCGATACTGTCCTATCTTATAACTACACACTTAAACCTTTTTAAGCGGTGATTTTAAAGCAGTAACCGGCTAGTAATTTCTAGCCATCTCCATCCGGTCTCCATGTAGTATCCTTCTTGCACTCTTTATGGGTGCTTTTTTTATGCCTCCTCCTAAGCCACGTACGCCCGCGCTATTAAGTACTACTCCTTATAACGTATTCGGTAATTACCCATATAATTTAATCTTAAGCGAAGGTATCATCTTTGCATTGGATCAGTGCCCATCCATGGTCTCAAGCTTTAAAGTTTCAGCACCCCTCGGGGTGCTTTTTTATACCTGCGACATTAACACTGCCTGTATCTTGTTATTAAAACTCAGCTAACTGATAAACCGCGAAAGATATATACCTCAAGCTCTACCCCAACAAAAAATACAATATGACTGCGGTCAGCAAAAATGCACCTGCCCCCAATAACCACATCGGAACAGTAGAGCCGCCACCGACCGCAACTCCTTTCTTTTTGACCATTGACTTTGCTGGTTCGAGCATCGGGTCTGTTATTTCACTACTACTGTTGAGCTTAAACATAAACTCAACCTGACCAAAGCGCACTTTGTCACCTGAGCTAAGATAACTGGTCAGGCCTTTGTTACCATTAACATATGTACCATTAGCCGACATTAAATCGATTAGCTTCCAACGTCGCCCTTCATGAATGAGCTGCGCATGGTTAGTAGAAACACTCGCATCGTCAAGGTGAATCTCACTACTATCTGCTCGACCAATCTCCCACTTTGTAAGCTTATCACGCGTATTAAACTTAAATACTTTGCCCTTGAACTCACCACTCAGACAAACCAGAACAGGTACATCTGCAGTGATCTGACCGGCGATATCAGCCCCCTCTTCACCCTCTAAGTCCACATTTTTATTTAACATATCCAAAGACATAACCTGAGTGCCTTCGGCAGAGGGACGATCGTCTAAAGCCCAGCTTTTAGGCGCAGTGAACATCTGTGTCTTAGCTTCGAGAACCTCCTCTTGAGGTACCGCAGCACCTGATACAGTGGAGTCAGTTACATCAACACCACCAATGACATAAACTTCATAGGCAAAGCTATCGAACTTAATAATATCGCCATGCCTGGCCAGCACCTCACCCTCAATTCTCTGGTCGTTCAAAAACGTACCATTAGTCGAACCCAGATCCTCTATTAAAACCGTCCCGTCACCGACCGTCAATTTGGCATGTTTTCTGGACAAACGTTCTTGCTCAATGACTAAATCACATGCAGAGCCACGGCCAACAACCATTTCTCCATTCAATTCAAAGGGCTCGTCACCACTCAACGACTTAAGCAATATACCGCTGGTTCGAGAAGCTTGATTCGATGTCATTGTAAAATACCTATGTTCAATCTCAGAATAAATTGGTTAGCTTTAACGCAACATCACCACTACAGCAGCAAATATTACCGCTGCGGCAATCCCGCCAATAATAGGAAGCCAAGTTCTTGTAGCACGCTTTGACGTCAACGCACTTTTTACAGTATCAGCAGATACTGTAAAGGTTTTTCGGCTTTGCGGGTCGATATCCACCACAATAACACTAATATTATCGCGCCCCCCTTTATCCAGCGCGGCTTGTATCAAGCGCTCGGTAATCACCTCTGCATTATCTTTAGCGCGTAATATCGAGCATATCTCGACATCGGTCAACTCATCATTAAGCCCATCACTACACAGCAAGTAGCGATCACCCGGCTTATATTCACCATTAACCGTATCAGGGTTCGGCTCACCCACACCAATACTTTGCGTGATGACATTACGTTTGGGATGCTTGCGGGCCTCTTCAATGGTAATACCATTGTCTTTCAGCCACTCAAGATAGGAATGGTCCTGCGTCAAAAGCTCAATTTTATTATTACGCAAACGATATGCACGGCTATCACCAACCCAGGCAATGGTATATCGTTCCGGTGTAATCGACATAGCCACAACCGTGGCTCCCATCCCCTTAGCTTTTTCATTCTGGCCCGCTTCGAATAATACAGCCTGATGAGCCAAGTCAATTGATGCCGCTAACGTTTCTCCCTCATGAAAGGATGAACGTAGGCGCTTAACGACAATTTCACTCGCCACTTCACCGCAGGCGTGACCACCCATTCCGTCGGCAACAATCCAAAGTTTTGAATCCGCGCTACCATACACCTGGTCTTCATTATGGTCCCTCACTCTGCCGGGGTGAGTTTTAGCGTCAAATTGTATAAAAGCCATAAAGGCGTCTCAGTTAAACGTGTTTTTAACTTTACCCGCAACAGCCTGAAACTGCTGAGGCTTAAAGCCGTCTTCATTGCTCAATGTATCGTAAAGCGAGTTCAACTGCTTTTCTAATTTTGCGACTTGGCCCAAGGTAATAGAAATACTTTCGATCGCCAAAAAGGCCTGTTCGGCGGCAGAAAAGTCTCGGTACTCACCTTGTGCGGCCTGCGATAACAAACGAGACCTTACTGCCTTAATTTGCACAGCCGTATAAGATTGGCCGCTTAGCGCTTTATCTAAAGCAACAATTTCTGTATTTAATCTAGCCACTGCTTGCTTCAATGCAGTTTTGCTGGCAATCGACCCCTTGTGCAAACCAATAATGGCATCTTTAATATCCCTGCTATGCTGTGGCACTAAGACATTACTCAATTCAAGCAACATCAAAAAATTAGCGTCATTGAGACGAATAACCCCCGGAGGGATTCCGGCCTTAGCCTCAGTAGCTTGCCAGCGTATATCTGACATAGGGTGATGACAGGCGTGACAGTCATAAAAATACAACTCTGGCACTAAATGATCATCATCGATTAAATAATCCTTCATTAACTCCAAACTGGATTTGGCCGTCTCTAACTGGCCAACTACCCACATATTAAATCCACTGAACTCACCTTTACGCTGGATATAATCTTTATCGATCAGATAATGCGCTGGCTGATTCGCAGTAAAGGTTTCCAACTCAAAGCTTAGACGAGGGTGACCCGCGCCCATTATTTTATGGCTTGCTAATTTATCTTTAGTTCCATAATGACAAGATAAACATAATTTAGCCCGAGCAAAACCATTTTCTGTTGGGTACATATTTTTATCAAGATTCTGCTTATGCGTAACCCCTTCCTCTGTGTGGCTCTCTATCCATTGTTCTGAGCCACCATGGCAAGCCTCACAACCCACGCCATCATTGAGCTGAAATTTAGGCCCTCGCTTTTCATTTGCTACATTATCAGCATGACAATCCAAACAAATTTTAGCCGTATGGGCACTGGGCAGGCCTAGATTTTTGGCAATACGCCTGGATTCTTTTGACAACAAGGTTTGGTAAGCTCTGGCATGACGATCTTCAGTGGACCAGGTACGATACTCATTGAGCATGACATGCCTGTCATCAACCGCTTTACTCTTGCCGTGACAAACGCTACTAGCACAGCTAGCAACGCCTAAATGCTTATCCTGGTCATATTGAGGCAACGCCATTGTCTGCTGTGTAAAACACAGCTGCATAGCCAGCAACACTACCGCAGGTAAATATTTAGACAAAACGTTTTTGGTTTTTTCTATACTCACTCAGAACTCCAAGCTTATTCCGATCCACCCAACCGCGACTTTTTAGCTACAAACTAAAAAGCCGCTACCAGTATAGGTAGTAATTTAACCAGCGGTCGCTAAAAAAAGCCTATGCTGGAGCGTCTTACTTATCTTCAACAAACCAAAGCTCGCCATCCTTATTAAGGTAGAGCTGCTCCATCTCCTGCTTGTTCAGCGGCCGTGATCCGCGGCGACCAAATACGGCAATCTGACCACCCGTCTCATCTACGCCTCGATCACGCTCTAATGGGCGTGACAAGCTTAATGCCGGCTTGCTGGTTTGGTAACGAGCAATCAGTTGCGGTTTAGGCTCGGGGCTAAAACCATAAAACTTAGGCTGACTTTCCGGCGAGGTAATTTGCAAGACTTTCAAGCCTCCTTCACCATCCGCCACATACGCCATCAATGAAGCATTAGTGGTAGCGACAATCACATCACGACTATCTTTTAACTGGCCATCGGCATTAAAGCGCTGGTAAACCGTCATCGCTTCAGGCTGGCTGATATCAACAATTACCACGCCCTCATCACCTGCCGCCACATAGGCGTAGGTGCGAGCCAAATGCATTTTATAGGCATTGTTCATCGCGATAGTGTTGTCAGCAACGAGTTTTGGCTTATTCACATTGCTGATATCCACTACTTTCAACCCCTCTTCATCAGTGACAAAGAGATAGCGAAATTGTAGTGCTGTCGCCTGCACACCTTGCAATGGAATAACCTTAACCAACCTGGGTTCTAGCGGTTTATCAACATCCACAATCACCACACCCTGATCAGCGGCGATGTACAGATAGTGCCCGCCAATCGTGACATGTTTAGCACCACGCAAAACATCATTCACATTCCACGTTACCGCACGATCAATAAAGTTATTGCGCGGCTCACCATCAGCAAAGGTATTAATGTTGATTAAAATTAACCCTTCTTTAGCATCGGTTACTACTGCGTAATTGTAAATTGGGTGGAAGGGTTGCTCCAAGTTTTCAACCCGCATTAAATCCCCCTGATTGCTCAGCGGATTGATCGGCTGATTAGATGGCAAGGCTATACAGGTTGCATTGGTTGTATCGACATGCGCATCGTGACCTAAAGGACTAAATGGCGCAGTAATGATCCGTTGCGATATACCTTTATTGGCGATACCAGCCACATCATAAACCTGTACGCCTTTATCGCCCTCAGCCACATAGAGATATTCACCACGCAACTGCAAACAGTTAGCTGCGCCCGCGGAATGTTGATGCGCATTTTGCAAGAACATGTCGTTATCCAAATGCTTTTGATACCAATCGGGATAGGCATAACGATGCAGGTAGCTGCCCATAACAGCCTGAGGCTCATCCCACTCCGTCACCTGAACAGCACTGACCTCGCCGGCACCACCCAACCATGCGTTATAACCCACAAAGTTAATGAAGTTAGTCCCCTGCATTAACAGTTGAGCCATGATGGCGTTGTTGTCATTATCTTTAGAGACATGGCAATCGCTACAGGTTTTGGTTTCCGTTTTCCGCACTGTATGTGGAAAATGTGGATTAAAGGCCTGCGAACTATAGCCACTCGCTGCAATAGGCGGTTGCTGGATATAGATTTTTTCACGATTTGAGTTAGTGGAAGACAATACTAAAGCTGACGAAGACCGTGTCGGTGCAATTTTGCCACCTTTGGCTGGGCCCCTGCGGCCCAACATAAACACCTGATCCCGAGCCACCTGTGGATTATAGGTCGCATAGTTACGACTCTCCCCACCTTCGTAATGGTGCCGCTCTGTTTTCCAGTTAGCCTCTATTGGCAAGTGACAACCACCGCAGCTAGTGGTCCATGAGGTATGACAGGTATAGCATTCCATATCATCATAAGAGTGCGCCAACTGGTCTGCGGGTACATCCTCACCCCAGTTTTGTTTTTCAGTGTCTTTGCTCATCAATTTAGCACGAGCAGCTTTTTCATTGTAATGGGGGTTGCCCTTGGTGACACTGTCTTTCACCAAACTTAGCTTCCACTCTTTATCTGGGTACAGTGAGGAGCGCTGGAACAGCTCACCACCAACCCACTCGAAACGACGGCGACCATCAGGAGTCCGTAATAACGACAAGTCAGCACCACCTTCAAGTGCTGCTGGCCCCGAAGTAAACAAATTCGGGTACTCTTTTGCCGTACCATGGCAATCCTTACAATCCACCTCGACAGCCAGTGCAACCTCACCATAAATATGGCCATTACCATGGTTATCCTGAGAAAAATGGCAGTCAACACAGTGCATACCTACATCAACATGCACCGATGACATATGTACGGCTTTATCAAACTTTTCCGGGTCATCATCAGCAACTTTTTCGCCTTCGGCATCTAACAGATTGCCTTTGCGGTCACGTTTGAAAACGGCACGAAAGTTCCAGCCATGGCCGTGATAGTCGGCAAACTGGGTATCATTCATTTTATCGTTGTTGTCCCAAACTCCCTTCAGAAAATCAAGGTCGGCCCACTTTCCTCTTGGTGAAGCGCCTTCAGGGTTGCGGTTCAATACGTTAAGTGTCTCTTCATGCGACGGGTATTGTTGTTGCTCTGGCCACATATGAGGGGCATCGGATTCATAATCCCACATGGTGTAACCGAGGAAGGAATTCATAAACATGTTCGGCTGGTGCATATGGCAAATCATACACTGGCTGGTGGGTATCGCCCGAGTAAAGGTGTGCTGCAGCGGATGCCCCTTTTCTTCCGGGCTGATAGTCGGATCATTGGTGATCGTTTTACCATCGTGGCCAAACTGGGCATAAGGCCCTGAATGACGAGGGTCGCGGTCATTGGCATAGACAACGTGACACGACGCACAGCCGGAGTTGCGATAATCACCAGGCTGATCATTAGTGCCAATAAACCAGGTAAGTGGATCATTCAAACGAGTTTTGGTGATATTGATAACCGGCACCGATATACGACCACCAGTACCTTCGCCACGATTAGACTGACGAAAGTCTGGTCGACCAGGCTCTTCCAAACGCTGAATTTGTCCCAGATTGCTGGGGAGGCCCGTTTCCGGGAATAGATTGGTTATATTGCGCCCGCCACGCTCAAACACACGGAAGATATCACCAGGTTTTACCGTTTCCCACGCTGGCAATGGTGCAAGCGCCTCTAAAACACCTTTGTCTTTAGCAACTTGTTTTAACTCATTAGGAATAACCGGACCCATAACTTTTATCGCATCGCCATTGCGATCGTAGCCCTCGCCTAAAATATAATTTTTGAACGGTAAAATACCATTATTATAAGATGCCCCACCCCACAACATGGCACCAGTAGCATGCAAACTGCGCATCGACGCTTCTATTGTCGTCGCATGGCAGGCACCACAGGCTTCTTTGACAATGCGGTAATCAGAGGGATTTATAAAACGAATAAATTCTGGGCTTTCATGATTCAACAACGCATAGGTGCGCTCAGGATTACGGCTGCTGGGTGTAGGCCACTTATCCGGAATTTGTGGCAATACATGCGCTTCACTCATCGCCGCCAAATAAACCTCTTGGCCTTTATCGCTACCGATCGGCCGCATTACAGTTGTATTGCCGCCATGACAATCGGTGCAACTAAGCTTTACCCCTGGGTTAACGTGCATGGTTTTACTGTCTGAATCCGTATGGCAACTGATACAACCCGTATTTTTTCTATCCACCTCAATCTGCGATTGACTAGCAGGCGCATTGGCCGCAACCACATATTCACGATCTACTTTGTGATACGTTGATGAAGCTTCTACCGCTAACGCCATCAGCAGTGACACTACTGCCACCACCCCTAAAGATAAGGTTTTAAGGAATAATGTTTGGTGCTTTGTTGTCTCAATCATGGCCTTAATATCCAGATATTTATTATTCAGCAAACCGTGGAGCTGAAATTGCTAACGCACAAGCGGCTTTACTATGCTCGATTTATCGGTGTGCTAATACGCTAAGATTAAATTGAAAAGAAAATAATCAGCGCTGTCGTCCTCATACAAATCATCATAACCCTCACCCGGCAACAACTTCGCATAAGAGGCTCGCAGTACAATATTCTGAGACATCAAAGGTCGATAAATTAAAGCCAACGACAGATCCTGTCCAATCTCACTATCAATACTGCCTTGATTTCTCGCCACTTCCAGCACGGCGGTTTTGTCAAAATATAATTGATTAAAATTGGCACTTAGACGTAACTCAGGCAGCAGATCCATATCAAAACCAACACCCGCTAAAATAATACCGGGATTAGTAAAGTTAGACTGCCCCTGCTCTTTAGAAGAGCGCATCGAGTTAAGCACACCATTACGTGAAGATAATGCTACTCGGCCACCACCAATCAATGGCACATTTTGTCTAATCCAGTAACTGTTATCACTGCCGGCAAACTGTGGATTTTCAAAAATGGCATCAAACCCAGTGGCTTTATCATCATAAGGGTCATCATCACCACTGCCATACAAAACAGATATACGCGGCCTAAACCAATCAAAATCCATCGATAACTCAGCTGCAAAAAATGCCGCTTCAATATCAACTTTGTTATCGACAAAGACACCAGGATCAGTGCTACCAAATGCGTAATAAAACGAGGTTGTCAGATTATAGCGGCCAAAGTGTCCATCACCGTTATAGCCTAAATAAGTAACATCATAACCACGAGGAACCTCTCTGCCCAAGGAAGCCGGACGAGCAATAAAACTATTATTGTCAAAAAAGAACTCGCCATCCTCATCGTTCTTATTGTGAACCAGAGTCACTTGCGACATAAAGCCTTTGACGAATAAATCCTGCCAATACAAGTTTGCAGCAAAGACATAATCTTTTCTCAGCGGTTTACCCTGATCATTTAAGCCACTGTTAGTGTCCTTTTCCATCCGCTGAAAAAAAGCCAGGTTATATTGGAAAATATTATTGTCACGATTACCAAATAAGCGTACACCTAACTGATTATCCTGAAACAAAAATCCGCGAAAATCAGAGCTAAAGGGTTGAATACCTACTCGGATACTATCGAAGTCAAAACGGTCAGATACATTGCGTAGATGTACATCGATAAATGCAGCCTGCAAACCAATATGGTGATCATCACGGGTATTGCCATCGGCAGGGTCGACATTAACACCTTGAACTTCGTCAAGATGAACATAGTTATAGTTAATAACCGGAATTAACCGAAACTCATAATCGGGCGGACGGAAAACTGTGTCACCCTTATACCAGACAAACTCCATCGCCAGGTTCTGATTAACCAGCCATTGATCGGATGATCCGTAAACATCCAGGCTACCGGGTTTGCGAGTAGAACTTGCACCGACAGGCGTCGGCACTTCACGCTTTTCATAAATGGTATCTGAAATAATCCCAAGATTAAAAAACCAGTCATCGCCATACACCGGCCTATCGCCTTTTAGGGTATTGCGATGGTAGGGATCAAACCAATTGTCTTCATAGCCCAGCGACTCGACTATCCGCCAACGATCAGGGACCGGAACTGATCCGACATAATCAGCAATGGTCGGTCGCGGTATTGGTGAAACAGGGTTCGGCTTTCTATTGCGGGCGGGATCAGCTTTGGCGGTCCGGCGCCGCTGTTCTGCCTCACTGGTTTTAACACCTACTTCAATTTGCTGAGCAGGATCACACTCAATCGCCTCAACATGACCTGGTCGCCGCCGCTTCGCACCGCGGCCGGTATCGTCAACAGCATTGGCATCGACGCAGTCGGTTGCAGCATACACCGTGTTTTCTGTGCCTAGACCTAACAGGCCCAAGCCAAATACAGTAAATGTTATTAAGGATAGTTTTTTCTTCATAGCTACGCTCTACTTTCCTTCACACACATTGTCTTCGTCGCTGTCTATAAACGGTGCTTGTGGGCACTGAATAAATCGTAAACGAACACCTTGAGGCGTTAGATTATCGGCTCGCATTGAAGCCGGAGCATTATTCAATGAACCGTTTAAACGCTTACCCGCATTGTGTACACCGAGAAAGCTAATCATGTCATCCTGATCGACACCATCACCTGATACCCCAATACCACCGATCAAAGTGTTGCCACGATAAATAGGTACACTACCAGGGAATATCTGGCTGCCATTGGCTATTTGATTAGTGGTGCCCGTCGCAGTAAATGTTAAATTTTCAGGATCGAAATCTATCCCTGAGCAGCGATCCGTTACATCCGCTACCGCCCCGGCAAAACCACCCGGCAGAGCCCCCGTCAACACCGCACTTTCAACCGCCACATTAAGCACATGCTGAATAACACCGTTCATCACCAGGTCCAGCTGTAAACCCGTAGAAAACACACTCCAGGAGCCAGCCGCTTTACTGAAGGGCCCGTGGATATTACCTCGCAGGCCATCGGGATAAAATGGCCGAGACAAATTGCCACCGGCACGATCAGAAAAAGCAACCGCACCGTTGCTTAATGCACTGGGATCAGGGATAAAATCTTGCACTGCGGTAACATAATCACCTAGATTAATACTTGTCTTAGTGACCAGTGGCAATCCAGAACCCGGAGTGAAACCAAAATATTTTGCCGGCGGCTGGGCAGCTAAAAACCCCGCTGCCGCTGACGATGAAAAGAAAGTCGCCGTGCGCGCCTTTTGCACCGATACATCAGCGCCAAATACCGGCGCATCACGACTGCGTACCATTCCCAGAATTTCACCCTGCGTATCAACGACGGTAATAGTGACACGCGCCTTACTATTCAAGGGCTGACGGATTTGCGCCCGTGCACGATTGGCAACCGACAGAGCTTCTTCCAACACCGCCTGCACTTCATTTGCCTGCAACAGCCCATCACTGCCCGCTGTCGCGGGGTAGCGATTGGTGTTAGTCATAGGATCAACAAAAATAAACGCATCTAGCCCCACTGGAAAACCGCTAGTATCTGCACGAATACCTGACTCAGGCTGACCAAAAGCAACACCACTTCGAACACTGGCGTCGGTATAACCTGCCACTGGAATTAAAGCACCCACTGTTGGAGAGATAGCCGAAAAAGGTGTTGCAGCATCGGGGTTAGTCATTAAATCAGCAAAATCCACATCGCTAAATCGAAAAGTTTTACCCTCAAGTGTAATACGATCACCACGACGATTAACCGGCGCGGCATAATTAAACGTACCCGCATAGGCAATCATCTCATCGATGTCGCGATCGCTGTCGGTAATCACTCTATCTATCGAATACAAACCATCAGCAATAACACCAATGCCTCCCACTGGCGTGCCGTTTTTGTACAGCGGCAACCCACCAGGGTCCGCCGATAAACCCAGAGGCGAGCGTTTGGGGCCATGGGTGATAGCCATACTGTCTACAGTAAAGTCCGAACATGAAAACTGGCTAAACTGAACCCCAAATAACGGCCCAGCAGGCTGATTCATTTCACCGGGGTTAAAATTTTGTTGCACAATTTGATTGGCAGTACGGGTCGAAAAGGCATTGCCTTCAGTGGATAAATAGGCACCTGTAATTGCTTTAGCAATAGCCGCCTGGTCGTCGAGGCTAGCCGGCAACCCAGGCACAGGCAACGCAATACCTTCAAGACCACTATCGATAACCACATTACCTGCACCGTCGGTCTCGGTGGCCAGCAAAACACGGCGATTGGCCGCATCTCCCATACGATAGACTGCCAAGATATTACCCACTCGATCCGCTACAGCAATTGTTGCTTGCTGACCCTGTGCCTGCGCTTCAGCAATCGCTTGAGCGAGTATAGTCTCGACATCACCGCTGGTGAGTCGAGCCGGCGTATCAGCGCAGGAGCCGCTGCAACCAGCGGGCGCGGACGTATCAGCAGTGCCGCTTTTATCTCCGGTACTACCACCACCTGAACAAGCTGCCAATATCGCAGCCAGCGGTAACGCCCAACAGAATTTTCGAAAACCCATAATGTAAATCCCTACGCCAAATATCTACTCGTACTTTTTATTGAATACACCAACAAGCAAATCATCAATCTTGCCTGCGTGAAGCACTTATATTTTTTTCGTCTCTGGATGGAAGGCGTGACACGACACGCAGTCCACCGCCACTTTGTTTTTAACTGAACGATCGCCGTGGCAGCTCTGACAGTTTTCAATGTTTGGTATTAAAATATCAGTGCTTGCCGTCGACTTACTCGCCTCGTGACAACTCGAACATACCTGTGTTTCAGTTTGACCGCGCTGGGTTAAATGGCTGGCGTGATCAAATTGCGCACGACCATACCAGTCATGATTAATTTTTACCGGTAATACTACCCACCGCGCAAACAGATCTTCGGAATTATTATCTGAAACCTCGTGACAGGTGATACAACCTCGCTGAGTAAACTGAATACTCGCTTCTTTCGTCGCGCGTTTCATGCCGCAAGCAAACGGCTTATCATCGCAGCGCTCGACACCACCACTGTGACCAGGACGACGACGCTGGCGATCAGCACCTAATGGCTTATAATCTGGATCAGTATAAACCCGCACAAAATGCGCCTGTATTGTCTCAACAATTGACCTTGGATCACCATGCGGTAATTCACGCTCAGGAGCTGCAACATCAAACGCAAGATCATGGCAAGAAGCACAGTGCTTCTCCATAGTAATATCATCGAAATGCTCTTTATCAGACTTTAGTGTGTGACAGTTACTGCACATCATGCCTTGATCAGCGCCAGAGACCTGTACTTTGCTGGGATCGAGATGTACATCATGGGGAAATTTTAAATTCGACAAATCCGGCTGACCTGAATCGGGATTTGCTATCCGGCTATACCATTCAACATCGGTACCCGTGCCCTTTTCCACTACCTTTGGTAACAAATAACTCAGTTTAAATTCAGGATGGGTTAACTTATCAAAACCTGTCACCGTATCTGTGCCGAGGGTTTTATCGGATAATTTCAATGTACTTTTATGGCAATCCACACAGAGCGAATCAGCGCTGACAACCATAGCCGCAGGTTCATTATGCTCTTTATGACAGCTTTGGCATTCGGTAACACCAAGATTAATGTGTAGAGTTCCCAGTGTCCCGCCGTGAACACCATCTGCGGTTTGCTTGTCACCATAATCAAAATGATCTGACACCGACTGATGGCAATCAATACAAGATTGATCTTGAACCTTCTGAAAAGCTACCTTATGGCAAGCCGAACAATCATCACCTATTTCAAGCTGATGCGCTGGTAACAAAGGCCCGGTAGACCAGAGCTTGTCGCCGGCTCCGCTTTTGTCATATTGCACTTGGCCAGTGGTGGCATCTATAGGATTATCTCGCAAAAAATAAGCAGACACCGGCCACACCAACATGACCAACACCATCAATAAACTTAACAGGTAAGCTGGAACTCTTTTGCCTAAAGCTGTATGGGCAAGTGTCGTTCGATAAGCTGACTCCAGCGCGTGATTTTGTAAATCGTGGTCAATAAATAATTCACAGGCAGCATCAAAGCCAGCAGGCGGCGATGCTATTTTTATTCGATGGCTGGCCAGAACAACTTCGTCACCCACCGCCAGCGGGCTGGTTTTAACTGCTTGCCCATTAACCAGAATCGTATTTTTTTCTAAGGCAGTAATAGTCAATTGGCCGGCGATCTGTTTAATAACAGCCTGCGCTCGTGCAATGCCTACTCCACGCAATTGAATCAACTGATCCGCGGCGCTACCTATGGTAACGATATCCGCATCCAGTTCGGTGTCTTGATAGACCACCTGATCCTGCTCAGTTGTAACCTCGCGTAGTAAAAATTCCATATTTTTATTTTTTGCCTTACCAGTAAAAGAATACAGAAACAATATGTATTGCCAGCACAAACAATAGCGCAATCGTCAACGGTATATGCACATACAGCCAAATTTGCATCCAGCTCTGCAACTGAATATCTTTGCGAATTTTATGCAGCAACGCCTGCCGACGACATAACATAGTCAGCAGCTCTTGCAAGTTAGCCGCTTCATCTTGCCTGCGGCTGCGGGGAATACGCTGAGCAATGAAATCAACCAACGCCTGTTGATGCCTGTTGCTCACACGAGTGGTAGCCATAGACTGATTGTTTTCATCAGCAACCACCAGCATTTGCGATGCATCAATCGCCATTAGTTGCGCCAGTACACCGCCGCCAATATTAGTGCGATCCACCGCACTATCAACCACCGCCTGCACCTGTGGATCGCATTGTTTACTGAGCTTACGCACGCTGTCATTCAAACTACCAAGCTCTGTGAACAGCTCCTCGCGGGAGCGATTGGCACGATTGTGGGTGCCCAGACGCGGATAGCGCATGTACACATAAACCCCGAGAAAACCACTGAAAATAACCAGGCACATCAGCAGGTAAGCTAAGGTATGCACGTTGTAACCAAACTGTACTGCACAATGTAAGGTAGCCACCACCAGCAAACTGGTGCCCAAATAAACGTGCGCAGAAACCCAGCCCTGCAAAGAACCCAACCTTGCACGATAATTACGTTTGCGGCGCCCTAAAAGCGTCAACCAAACGATAAGTGCCGCGGCCAACACCCCAAGTACGTACCCCTGCCAAGTGCCGCCATTCGGAGGCTGGCGCCCGCCGGTCTGAGAGGCATAAATAAGCGCGCAAATCACCAACATCACCACAGTGACAAAAAAGTAACGCGCCTTTTTATATTTTAATATTGGCTCATGCATCGCTTAGCGCTTTTCCACCAGTTGTAAAAATTGTTCAGGCGACAAACGTGCCGCCGCCCCCGTAGGACAAGAGTTCACACAGGCCGGGCCGCTAGGTAAATTCATACAGGCATCACACTTAACCGCCTTTTTACCTTTCTGTTTAGCCTGGTCATCGGGGCTATAACCTAATTGCTCACCGGGTCCCGGGCCGGAACCAAATAACAACCAGTTCCAAAAACCTGGTTTTGCTGGCGCGTCGTAAACCAGTTTAATAACGTCATAAGGACAGTTCGACTCACAGTTACCACAACCAATACAGTTAGCATCAATAAATACTTCACCGCTGGCAGCCCGATGGATAGCATTCGGCGGGCAGTCTTTCATGCAGTGTGGTTGTTCACAGTGACGACAAGAGATAGGAATATGCAATTCGGAGAAAGAAGCACCTGATTTTCGATCAAGTCGAGAGATGCCATCATGCGTTTCTGCGCAGGCCTTTTCACAATTATCGCAACCCACGCACAGGTCCTCAGCAATCACCAGACAATTAGTGGCTTCACCCAGTCCTTCATCCATTAAGAACTGCATGACCGAACCCACTTCTGGGCGCGCCTCCATCGTGGTATGGGTAACAGCGCGCTCACTGGCGTTACGCTGTAAAAACTCAATTTTAGAGGTGTCGGCCTGCACCAATCGCATAAATGATTTGCGATCTACCTCTATTGTTTCAGTCAGCACCGCAGCGGTTGCAGATTCACGCCGAATAGGGTCACCCATCAGCGCCATCTCGCCGACGATTTTCCCCGACTGATGCTGAGCAACAACAATTTTTTCACCGTGAGATTTACGCGACAAAGACACCGAGCCGCGACGAATAATATGCAACGACTCACCACGCTCGCCCTGCTCAAACAACACGTCACCGGCTTTAAAGGTACGCAACTCGGCAGTTTCAGCAAACTGACTGAGCTTAGCCACCGATAGCTGAGGAGCAACATGTTTTTGTAACGCTCGCACCACAAAAATCAGATCAATACCTTCGCGAACCTCATCGTTGGAGTTCATCAACTTGACCATGGTACGACGCGGCGTCTCAACCAAAATGCAATCTTTGCCCGCAATCGCACTGCCTTCGCGAGGACGGCCGGACAATAAGCTAGCCTCACCAAAAAATTGACCACGGGTGTAAACCATCGGCTTGGCCACACCAGGCATTTCCACCTCTACCTCACCTTCAACAATGGTAAAGAAGGAATTGGTAAAATCACCATCGCGGTAAATGGCATCGCCTGCGCGGATAATTTTGGTAAAACGTGGACGTGGATTTCGCTGCGCCAATGTCTCTTCTAGCGCTTTAGATTTAGCCCTGACCTCCGCCAACATTGGCCCATCGTCATAGCTCACCAGAATATCGCTTTCTATAACTAATTCCCGAAACTGTAACGCATTCATCTTGCGAAACATCGGAATGCGCTGCTGAAACAGCCGCACTAAATCATCGACCTCTTTTAGGTAGGGCAATAAGTTAAACTGCAATTCCAGTAAGGGGTGATCCGCAGGCTTGATATCATGACCATGAATATATTCAACAACATCATAACCTTGGTTCATCGCCTGCTTGATCAACGGGTAGCCAGCCAACGAACCGATAATATAAAGCCCTTCGACGTTGGACTCATACTGACCACTCAACTCAGGGATGGCATCAGGTTTTTTATTAGGAAATTCCACCCCAATAGATTCAACGAAACCTCGTGGTGGTACACCGCCTAAACGGGCAATAATACGGTCACAAACAAAACTTTCTTCACCCTCTGGTGTGCTCAAGGTGATTTCATAACGACCGTCTTCAGCCTGTATAATCTCTTTAACACCGGTACTGTAATAGCAACGCAGAGGCGTTTGGGGGTTAGCATTGGCGGCAAGAATGTTATTGAGATTACCTTCTTTAGCGCGAGAAAATTCATCTCGTCGGTTTAATATAGCGACTTGGTTTTGCTTAACCAAGCCCAGCGCGTTCTCAATTGCTGAGTCACCGGCACCTACGACCACTATCATTTCACCTGCGTGCGCAGCTGGATCATCTAAAGTGTACTGAACAATAGGAAAATCTTCCCCCGGCACGCCCAGCTTACGAGGATTGCCCTCCAACCCAATTGCCAAAATCACAAACTCGGCATAAATAACCGCGCCGCCCTTCAAAGTCAGGACAAAATTACCCTTATGCCCCTCAATTTTAGTGACTTCGGTATTGTAGCGTACGTTAATATCTGCTTCTTCTACACGATGTTCCCAGCCACCAAGGATAGTTTCTCTACTGCCAGCTTCAAACCCAAAATCACTACGCAAGTCGAGAAAGCCAGGCTCAGCCATCACATGCTTACCTTTTTGGTAGCGCTGAATGGTTTTCGCAGGCTTGTCAAATGATTCTAATAGAACATGGGTATAACCATGCGCGGCATCAATATCCCGCTTTTGTTTATCGTAGTAGGCAGCACGGCCCGCAGCGCTCAAGCCTGCTGGACCTGAACCAACAACCGCAATATGAAAACGGTTAGACATCGATGTCCCCTACTTGTAATTATTAATTTTGTGTATCAGCTTAAATGTCAAAAAAGCGTTGGCAAACACCCCTGAATACCAACTCATTTAAGTGTTATCACGTTGTTTCGTGCGAATTATAGGCGTGCATTAAACGATAATCCGCTTCTGACAGCAACACCACTGCCATTTTAGAGTATAAACAAGCCATCAAATAAGGAGAAATTATTACCCTCAGGGATTTTCAAGTATAATGGCTGATTTTGATGCTTGTCAGAAGTCATCCTCGCAACGCTGGGCAGCCTTTTATAGCTCCAAGCTTAGAAAGAACCATGTACCCCTTTGGAGAACGTATGTACGAAAACCTATCACTTGAATGCTTTATGGAAGGGCTTAAAAAGAGGAACCCAGGCGAACCCGAATTCCACCAAGCAGTCTATGAAGTTGCCGAGTCAATTATTCCTTTTATTCTTGATAACCCCAAATACCAGCAAGCTGGTATTATTCAACGAATGACCGAACCGGACCGCGCCATCATTTTCCGCGTGGTCTGGGAAGATGACCGAGGCCATATCAACGTCAATCGTGGCTACCGCGTACAATTTAATAATTCTATCGGCCCTTATAAGGGCGGCTTACGTTTTCACCCCTCTGTTAACTTGGGCATCCTAAAATTTCTCGGCTTTGAACAAACCTTTAAAAACAGCCTAACCACTTTACCCATGGGTGCCGGTAAAGGCGGGGCAGACTTCGATCCCAAAGGTAAATCTGACCGCGAAGTTATGCGTTTTTGCCAAGCTTATATGACCGAACTTTTCCACCACATCGGACCAAATATTGACGTCCCCGCTGGTGATATTGGCGTTGGCACTCGAGAAATCAGTTATATGTTTGGCCAATATAAACGTCTATCCAGAGAGTTCACCGGGGTACTCACCGGCAAAGCTCTAGAATATGGTGGCAGCTTGATCCGCACTGAAGCTACAGGTTATGGCAATGCCTATTTTATGGAAGAGATGCTAAATCACCACGGCGACTCAATTAAGGGGAAAACCTGCACCATCTCTGGCTCAGGCAATGTAGCGATCTACTGCACACAAAAAATTACTCAACTTGGCGGCAAAGTAGTCACTCTCTCTGACTCTTCCGGTTATATCCATGATCCCGACGGTATCGATGCCGAAAAACTGGCTTATATCCTTAACCTTAAAAACGTGCAACGAGGACGTATTTCAGAATACGCCGTAAAATACAGCTGTGATTTTCACGCCGGCAAACGACCATGGGAAGTACCCTGCGACCTGGCATTCCCCTGCGCCACCCAAAATGAGCTAGACAAAAAAGACGCCGAACTACTGGTAGCCAATGGCTGCAAAGCTGTTTCTGAAGGCGCCAACATGCCTACAACAATAGAAGCAATAAAAGTCCTACAAAATGCCAAAGTGCTGTATGGCCCCGGTAAAGCGGCCAACGCTGGCGGCGTTGCCGTATCCGGCCTTGAAATGACTCAAAACAGCATCCGCATGGCCTGGAGCGCTGAAGAGCTAGAGGCCAAACTCAAAGCCATCATGACCAGCATCCACAAGCAATGCGCAAAACATGGCGATGAAGACGGCTATTTAAATTACGTAAAAGGAGCCAATATTGCCGGATTTATTAAAGTAGCTGACGCAATGCTAGCTTACGGTGTTGGCTAAAGATAAAGTAGTATACCCAATTGTACCCACCTCGAGAGATTAAGCTCGTGGTGGGTGTGATATGTTTGACCGCATAGGATGCTCGGTTTAATAACTGCCACGCTACAATCGGCGTCGCTTAATCATTAAAACATAAAAGCCTAAGATAGTACCCAAGGCAATACTGACTAATTACTATGACTGGAGAAAAGCATGGACTTTGATATCAATAAATTACTTGAAGATGCCCCCTCATTAATTATTAGCTACGGTAGCCAGATAATTATGGCGCTGCTAATTTTTATCATTGGTAAATGGGTGGCGAAAATGATCGCCAATGCCGTTATCAAAGGCATGAACAAAAAACAAATCGACAACACAATTAGCTTGTTTGTTGGCAGCATACTTAATACCGTATTACTTGCCGTGGTTATTATTGCCGCACTTGGACAGCTAGGTATTCAAACGGCCTCATTCGTAGCTATTATTGCTTCTGCGGGCTTAGCGGTTGGCTTTGCTCTACAGGGCACGCTATCTAACTTTGCGGCTGGTGTGATGCTGATATTATTCCGCCCTATCAGATCCGGCGACTTTGTTGAAGCTGCAGGCCTGGCAGCAGTGGTAAAAGAGATCGGCATTTTCAGCACTATTATGAAAACAGGTGACAATAAAACCATTATCGTCCCAAACTCTTCTATTATGGGTGGCGCCATCACCAACTACTCGCTGGAAGCGACTCGCCGTATCGATATGGTTATCGGTATTGCCTATGACGCGGACATACGCAAAGCCAAACAAATACTTGAAGAAATCATGAATAATGAAGAGCGCGTCCTTAAAGAACCAGGCGTGACTATCGGCGTAGCCGAACTAGCAGACTCTTCTGTCAACTTTGTTGTTCGCCCCTGGGTTAACTCCGCCGACTACTGGCCCACTAAATTCGCCCTGCTTGAAACAATTAAACTTCGTTTTGACGAAGAAAACATTGGCATCCCTTTCCCACAATTAGATGTTCACCTGCAACAGGACTAAAGATTTATCATGAAAAAATTTCTTACCCTACTCGCCATTCCAAGTTTGTTAGCAGCTGGCAGCAGCCAGCTGCTAGCTGCGGAAAACACTACCGAGCCGAAAAAAATATGGACTGGCAGCCTTGAGCTTGGTTATACCAACACATCAGGTAACACCGAAGAGACAAATACCGTCGCCCGAGCCGGTCTCGATCGAGAAAAAGATCAATGGCGTTACGCTATCGACTTCGACGCAATTAACTCGGAAAGTGACGGCGAGAGAAGCGCCGAAAAATACTTTCTCTCCAACCGCTTGGCGTATGCTTATACCGAAAATAACTATGCCTTTGGTTATGCAGCCTATGACAAAGATCGCTTCAGTGGTTACGACTACCAAGCAACCCTCGCCGCAGGTTATGGTCGTCGCATTCTTAACAATGACACCATGCACTGGGACCTGGAAGTAGGCCCTGGTTACCGAATAAGTAAAGCTGAAGATGAAGCCACAGGAGAAGATTCTGAAGAGCTGATTATCCGCTTATTTACTGAGTACGCTTGGCACTTCAGCGATAACGCCGACTTCACCCAAAGTCTTAACGTTGAATCGGGCAGCGATAGCACTATCACTAAGTCTATTACCGCTCTCAAGCTGCAAGTCATTGGATCAGTCGCCGTTAAGCTATCGTACACTATCAAATACTCTGACAATGTACCCACGGATAAAAGGCATGCCGACACCGAAACCGCTGTAACGCTTGCTTACTCCTTCTAGGCCACTACCGCTTTGTTGATAAGGCCGAATGCTTCATGGCCTTATCAACAAAGCGGATATTTTCTCCGCTCCCTCAAAACTAAAAAATAACATTTATTTGCCATCACGCTAAAGCAAGCATAAGCTTATACTTTGGCAATACAATAACCACTACATCCGTACATATTCTTATACAGAGTAGGAAAACAAATGCCCTCTTTATACTATTGCTTAATAGTACTTTGTGGTCTCTTTGTACCTTTTAATACTTATGCCGATGAAAACCAAAAAGAAGTAATTATCGCGGTCAGCGGCTCTTCCAAACCCTACGTTTTTGACAACGGCAAAGGCCTGATTATCGACGTAATTACCGAAGCCCTTGCTCACAGCGGCCATCGCAGCCACTTTATTCGCCTAAACAACCAGAGCGCAATAGAACAGTTCAACCAAAATAAATTCGATGCCCTTGCTATCAGCAATCAAAGTATTAGCAAGGGCTACCGTTCCGAGCCATATATCACTTTTAACAACATGGCTATATCGCTTGCCCAAAAGGGCTACACCATTAACTCTCTTGACGATCTTGCAAACAAACGTATAACCGCTTTCCCAGCAGCCCACAAATACTTGGGACCAGAACTCTCTACTGCCATAAATACATTTGATAGCTACCACGAAACAAAGTCTCAAAAAGAACAGGTCGAATTACTGGTCAACAACGAAACAGACGTCGTAATCTCCGATCGTTTAATATTTAAATATCACTTACAACAACTGCTGTACGAATCTCGGTACTCAGGGAAGTATTTACACAAAATAACTTATTACCCTATTTTTTCACCTAATCACTACCGAGCTGTCTTTCATGATCCAGCTCTACGAGATGACTTCAACAAAGGCTTATTGCATTTACAAAAAAGTGGCCGTATGGAAGAACTTGAAAAATACTACCAAATACTGATCAACCAGTACGGCTAGCGATACGAATTTAGCTTCTGGTTTCGCTAACCGCTCATGACCTGGCGAACCAGAAATCTCACGGTATTTTGACGACATATTGAGCGTTATTAATACAAATTATTGGACGATATCCAAGTCCAGCACTATGCTATACAAAACCTTGCTTTGTAAAAGTATAAAGGCAGAACTATGTAATGGGGTGGATATCCGGCTTTCTGCCAACAATGCTTTACCCCCTGCCACACAGCTCGCGTGCGAACTTTGGTCCAATTCTACTGGCGCTGCTATTTTTAACACTCAGCGCCAGCACAGTCAGCGGCACCGAGCTCAGCAAAAACAATAATCTCAAAGCCACCTTTTATTACAACGCACTGAAATTCACTCAATGGCCTGCGGAGAAATTCGCCGAAGCGGAAGATTTACAAATCATTTTACTGGGCAACGATGATATTGCAGCCATTCTCAACGAAAAACTAACGGAACGACCCATCAACGGCCACCACGTTGTTATTCATAAGCACACGCAAAGACAAACACTCACTACTGCCATTCTAAATAAAGCTCACGCTATTTATTTTGCCTCTGATATGCACCAGCAATACCGTAAAATTATCCAGTTATTAAAGGGAGCCACCCTGACCAGTAGTTGTATTCCGGGCTTTGCCAGACAAGGAGGGATGGTAGAAATTGTTCGAAAAACATCACAGCAGCTAGAGTTTCATATCAACGCCGATGCCATAAAACAATCGAATCTAACCATCAGCCCACAAATGATGAAGCTAGCTCACATCATCGACACCAACAGCCGCACCAGATCATCGCCTCCAGAAATCAGCTCAACCCTCCCAGCGACGGACAACCCCAGTATCAATATCAAATAAATCCAGCACCCTGCCAACACTATGACTAACCAAATCATCAATGGTCTCAGGCCCATTATAAAAAGCAGGTACAGGCGGTGCTATAATTGCCCCCATTTCTGACAGGGCGGTCATGGTGCGTAAATGCCCGGTATGAAGCGGAGTCTCTCTAACCATTAAGACTAATCGACGACGCTCTTTTAATACGACGTCGGCTGCACGTGTGAGTAACGTAGAGGTTATACCTGATGCGATTTCAGACATACTACGAATAGAGCACGGAGCAACCACCATACCAATCGTAGAAAATGAGCCGCTGGAAATAGTGGCTCCAATATTTTTTGTAGCATGCACAACATCTGCCAGCTGATGCACCTCCTTTAGCTTGAGGCGCATTTCATAACCCAAGGTTAATTCTGCCGACTTACTCATCACCAAATGGGTTTCGATGTTGGTTTGCTGCAACATCTGCAGTAACTTCACCCCATAAATAATACCCGAGGCACCCGTAATACCGATAATCAAACGCTTAGCGTCCGAACCTGATTGATTAACCATGACGCATAAACTTCCACTTAAACGAGCTTATTTAGCCCTACAATTAAATTCAACACAGGATCGCAAATTCAACCATCACCCACAAGTATATCGGGGCACAAAACATCTGTGGTTACTCGGTTAACCTCGACAGATCAACACCTATTCTAGAGTTCATACCACCAGTTTACGCTTAAGATATTCGCAAGAGACTCTATCTCTAGACAAGGTCACCTCCCCATGGACTGCGAAGCCATCAACCAGACCGCCGGAGCAACTAACACTTAAAAAACCTCCTGACAAGCGCTTAATTGCCCCATAAAAGGCATTCATTCGCCACAGCGGGCCTTAAATGCGGTATACTAGTCGGTCAATTTTTACAATATGAGGCATATCATGGCAGCCAAACCTACTCGGGCACCCGCAAAAAAGAAGCAACCTGCAGCTGTAGAAACCTCTCTATCTATCGCTGAACAAACCAAAGCTTTTTTAAAGTCAGGCGGAGCAATCGAGGCAATCAACTCTGGCGTAAGCGGTCAACAAAGCATGGCTGGGCCAAAGCATATCACCCTTGGCAACAACAAGCCCCAAGCCCAAAACGCCTAATACCCGTCTCATTTCATCAAAAACCCTGATAGTACCGGTGCTTGCTGAAGTAGCTGACAATCGCGATCGTGCTGACAACGATCAATGTAGCGGTAATGGATATCTACTTTAAAGACCCTTCCCTCTTGATCAGACATATTGGCTAAGCCGCGATAGCGGCTAAGTCGTTGTCTGCTTGCCTCATAGCCCAACTCAATAGGAGCCAACACCAAGCGGATTAACCAGTTGGCAGCACCGATAGTAAAGCAAACATCATCACTGGCCGAGTAACTGCAAGCCGTTTGCTGCGCCTTCAACGTCACCAAGCTCTGTCTCACCGGCACAACAAACTCGAAGGTTAATACTTGCCCTGCTATTAATGGCTGCCAGTGCTCCCGAATATAATAATCAAAACCGGCATCAATAACCAAAGGACTGGTTACCAACATTGATTTTTCCTTTTGTGTGCGCGAGGAACCTGAGCCTGCCGCTGAGTAAACCATAGATAATTGCTGGTCGACAAAACCAACCTGGATAAATTCTTTCAATACACGGTTGTGCTGCACAAAGGACGGGGCTGTAAAACCATGACTATAATTCAACTGTTTTACTGCCAGCTCAGTATTATCTGCAGCGGTATATACTACCTGATGCTGTAGTAAATCATCGCTATAGCTGTGAACCTCTGTATACACTAATTTATCTGCTGATAACTCAAACGCCTCACCAATAACTGATAGCGCCGCCTGCGCTTCTCCATGTAAAGCGATAAAAATAACAAAGGTTCCTGCGTAGTTTATACCCATAGTTATACCATCTTAGATGAAAAATAATGGCTGGCTATGAGTAACACCGGAAACATCAACGCCCAACAGATACTGATAGGCAACAACGATAAATATAACGGATCAAGCAAAACCACCAACGTTATTTTACTGCCAGCCAGGTAAGACAGCGGTGCCGAGATAGCTCCCAACAAAGCCGCCAAGCACAGCTTGTGTTGCAACCAGTACAAACTATGATTCAGCGTAGTGGCAAATAAAGTCCAAATGCAAACCAACCAAACTGGTATATAACCCAAGGACGCTTGCTCGAACTGAAACACATGCAGCAAAGCCAGACCAGTATCAACTAAAAACCCCAACAAGGTTACTGCGGCGATAAAAACCCACTGGCACTTAACCGTGATAAAAAATATACCGTGTAAAAACAATAGCGTAATAGTGCATAGCAATGCTATTACATCACCACCAAAAACACAGGCAAACCAGCCCAACTGAAATAACAAGCCATTCAGCAATGGTTTATAACGCTGAAGTTTAATCAGCTGCGGCAATGGTTCGCGCACCAGGCTTTGCAAAAACAATCTGCACCGTGCTGATAGCACGCTCAACGAAACCGCCCTCGCAATAACAAAGATAAAACTCCCACATCCGACAGAACACATCATCAAAACCCATTTTTTTAACGTCATCAATATTGACATGAAAACGTGATCGCCATTCAGCAAGGGTTTTAGCGTAATCAGCTCCTATATCATGCAAACCAACTATTGTTAGATCTGTTTTTTTAGCAATACATTTAGCGATCACTTCATTAGATGGCAAGCATCCGCCAGGAAATATATAACGCTGAATAAAATCCACCGCTCGCTTAGCTTGATGATAGCGCTGATCAGGAATAGTGATCGATTGAATTAACATTAAGCCATCATCTTTTAATAAGCTGGAACATTTCTCAAAATAGCTTTCGTAATACTTATGCCCTACCGCCTCAATCATTTCAACCGATACCAACTTATCGTACCGCCCTTCCAGGTCACGGTAATCAGTTAACAATAGGGTTATTTTATCAGTTAATCCTGCCTCCTCGACTTTAAGCTTGGCGTAATCATATTGCTGCTTAGAAATCGTAGTCGTGGTTACTTGGCAACCATAATTGCTCGCCGCATATATCGCCAACCCACCCCAACCAGTACCGACCTCCATCAAATGATCATTTTTATTAAGCCGTAACTTTCGACAAATAGTATCGAGCTTAAACAGGGAAGCCTGTTCTAGCGAAGCATCGACACTTGGATAAATAGCTGAGGAGTACATCATGGTGGAGTCTAAAAACAAACTAAAAAAACTATTACCTAAATCATAATGTGCTGAAATATTTTTCTTTGATCCAGCCTCAGTATTGGCATTCATAAGATGCAATAGCTTGGTCGACAAGCGACTAAATAACGGCCTGGAATTATCCATTTTATTCAGCGCATTGAGATTTTTAACCATCAGCCTGATCACATCTAATAAATTAGATGACGACCAGCTCCCTAACATATAAGCCTCACCAGCACCAATTGAACCGCCGTGTAAGATATCCCTATAAGTCGATGCGTGATGAATAAATACATGAGCGACAACGTCAGCATTCACTGCAGCCTCACCAAAATAAAAAATCTGTCCATTATCATCTAACACTAAGCGCCCATGCTGTATTTTTCCGAGAGCCTTAATCACTATTTTTTTTGCCACGCCATCAATAAAGCTCGGCGCTACTGCACGATTAGTTTTTTTCTCGTCAATGCTAGCAATCGACATTAGCAACAGCCCTCCTTAATCGTTAATTTTAACAGCTAATTATTAAGCCCCGTAAACTGAACCTACCAGAACGCAAATAAATCAATGTTGCTGTTATTTAGTCCGCGCTGCTCTATATATTTTTATCAGCGTTATTCTTAGCAAACTGCTTACCTGGGTGATCATAAACAGGCACCCCCTTAATCAATAAACGTAATGCCTGCCAATAAATAGAAAACACCACCTTAAGTGTCATCAACGGATACTGCCATAATATACGTCGCAACGCCGCAGGAGTTATTTCCTCCCGTTTCAGGAGCAACGAAGCATCAAATTCCAACAGCGGTGATACAGCACCCCCACGCCAATTTTGCATATCTATCCGAAGAGTCCGCTCCGGCAAGTTGCTGCGCCAGCAGTAGTGAACATCCATCGGATTAAAAGGTGAAACGTGCATAACCTTGTTAAAGCTTATACGCTGATAAAGGCTATCGGGTTCACAGGACAAGACATAGCAATGACGCTCATCCCATGGCGTGTTATTCACCTCAGCAACAATAAATTGCAATTTTTCGTGTAGGTCAAAACAGTAGTAGCAACTAATTGGATTTATAATAAAGCCAAAATAACGTAGATTAGTTAATAGCCGTATCGGCCCACACGGGCAGATACCGGTTCTATCTTCTACTAATCTACGCACTGCGATATCCAGGGGCTGTGTCGCGTCACCTAAAAAGTCGCTGCGTTTAAATCGTGCTGGAGCCCAACGCTTTACCGACCACCACCGAGTACCACTAAATACATGGTCTAGCTCAGCTAAATCCAATAGCATCATAAAAACTTTATATCGCAGCCGATGGTTTTTAGGTACATAGCGCCGATGCCGCACCCAACCTGTATAAATTGCACTTTTCATGTCCACACTGCCCCCAGTGCTTGCGCCACCCGAATACCACTGCTGGCACCATCTTCATGAAAACCGTTAGCCCAGTAAGCACCGCAAAACCAAGTTTTATTAACACCATTTATCTCTTTCCAACGCTCTGCTGCGGCTACAGAAGCTAATGAAAATACCGGATGGCTATAATTGTACCGGCCCAATATTTTATTCGAGTCTATTGTTTCTTTCGCATTGAGCGTTACACAAAATGTAACTGGTGCCTCAATACCCTGAAGAATATTCATATTGTAAGTGAGAACAGCCCGCTCTTGCTGTGTTGATTGTTTACGGTAATTCCAGCTCGACCATGCCAGCTTTTTTCTCGGCAATAAGCATTCATCAGTATGTAGAATAACTTCATTTTCCTGATAGGGGATAGCCGCCAAAATAGACCGCTCAGCATTACTGCTATCAGCCAACAATGCTAACGCCTGATCACTATGGCAAGCCAGTATCACCTGATCAAAATACTCTCTACCGCCGCCTTTAAAATACAATTCAACCCCATATTTATTTCGCAGTATTTTATCAATCGACGCCCCAAGCTGAATATCATCTTTAAATCCTGACGTTAATGGCGCTATATATTCACGCGACCCACCCTTTATAACCCGCCACTGGGGCCTATTATTCACACTTAATAATCCGTGATTTTTAAAAAATCTAACAAAAAACAACAAAGGAAAATCAAACATACTCAGAGTAGATGCTGACCAAATAGCACTTCCCATAGGAATCAAATATTGGCTAGAAAAAGCAGCGCTATAACCATTAATATTCAAGTACTGGCCCAACGTCATTGCAGGATCAATGTTATTATCATCCAGATCCGCAATAGCTTGCTTGTTAAAACGCATAATTTCCCACAGCATTTTAAGATAGCTTGGTTTAAATATGTTTTTACGCTGAGCAAACAGGGTATTTAAATTATTGCCGCCATACTCTAATCCGGATGTATCACAGCTTACACTAAAACTCATTTCTGTCGGCTGCGACTGAACCCCCAACTTTTCCATTAGACGAATAAAGTTAGGGTAAGTCCAATCATTATAAACAATGAAACCCGTATCAATTTTATAACTACTGCCCTGCAATTCGACATCTACCGTAGCCGTATGCCCACCCAATTTATCACTTGCCTCGAACACGGTTATTTGATGTTTTTTATATAACAAATACGCCGCGCTTAAGCCTGATATACCTGCACCTATAATAGCTATTTTCACTCAATTATCCTGTATAAAGATCTTTCATCATTATTTTTATAGCCATGGCGAAATAAATTTATTCCAAACCGCCGGAAAAAAACCCAGAAACTTTAGTAAATACTTTAATCGCCGAGGAAAATCAAACTGCCTCCGACGTTGCTCTATTGCCCTAATAATACGCTGTGCTGATTTATCTACTGGTTGTAAAAAAGGCATAGGAAAATTATTTCTATCTGTCAACGGAGTTTTTATAAAGCCTGGATTTACCACGGTGACATCAATACCTTGCACGACCAGATCAAGTCGTAGCGAATCATAAAAGTACTGCAATGCCGCTTTCGAAGCCCCGTAAGCCTCGGCCCGAGCAAACGGCACAAGTGTGGCTAATGAAACCACACCTACGATATGACCTTTGCCATCAGGCCTGGCTTGTAACAGAGGTAACGCCGAAGCAAGGGTATTAATTGCCCCTAGATAATTGACCGCCATAACCCGCCGCATAATATCCCAGTCGGGATGCTCGATATCAAAGTACTCACAATTTCCCGCATTTAAAATCACTCGATCAAGATACGGGGTATGTTGTTGTATTTGCTCACGAACCGCCTCTATTTGAGAGGCGCAGCTAATATCGAAAACAACAGGGATAATATTAGCCTGACTCGCCGCCAGATCAGATAAAACCTTCTCATCGCGCGCGCTAGCGAAAATAGTATTACCTTGTTGCGCTAACATAATAGCTATGGCCCGACCAATACCACTACTGGCACCGGTAATCCAAATTAGCTCACCCTTAATCATCAATACTACCTAAGCAACAGGACTGAATTCGTTGCTGTAATCTTACGTTATCGAAGCCAGTATTCACCTAAACCCCTTTTTTAATTAAGTTTATTTAACTTGCTATATTTTCAACCGCCGTTTCAACCAGCGTGTCATACCACCGACAACTGGTACATGCTCATAAAGCATTGCACCCAAGTCATAAAAATCTTCGTGATAATATATTTTTTTATCAAAATTCAATTGGCTTACACCCCGCACCGTTAGCAACTTGCCTGCGGCCAGTCTAGGGTGACGAAAATGCATATTCCATTTAATATAAGCTTCGCGATTAGATAACAGCTCATCCAAATATTCAAAGCGGCACTCCAAAAGATTGCCACTTAAATCCGCCATATAATCTTGTAAAATAGCTAAGCCTTTAATTTCATGTACCGGATCTTTAAAAATAATGTTCTTTGCATATAATTGATCGAGCTGACTCAAATCCATCTGCAGCATATCCTGGTAACTACACTTAAAGCGCTCAATAATCGGATTACCCATTTGATTCTCAACTATTATTTGTTCACGATCAGGCATTCAAGTCACCTTCGCAATACAGCCCAACAAAAGCCACTCTAGCGATCTATAGCTATCGCCACATCTACCCAATATATACGCCCAAGCTATTAAACTGGATCAGCTCAAAAAATTACAAAAAACCAGCCAAGCTATCAAGATCGAACATACAGCCACTATTATCTACGCCTTTATGATCCAAAAGGTGCAGCCATACGTAATACACCTTGCTATTACACAAATACTCACTGACGCACATTACCAGCGCCTGATATTATGATGCGACAACGCCGACAAAACATAAGGGCTGTATCCATGACCAGTTCTGCCAAGCCTACGGTCAACCAAGACCGAAATTTGCAGTTAAAACAGCATATGTACAAAGTCGCCATAGACCGTGACAAGCACGCGTTCAGTGAGTTATTTGATCATTTCGCGCCACTGTTACGGGCCTACAGTTTGGCTCGTGAGCCTGGTGCCGCGCTGCTAGCTGACGACTTGGTACAGGAAGTGATGATCAAAGTATGGAATAAAGCTCATCGCTATAAACCCGAATGTGCTGCTGTTAGCACTTGGATTTTTACCTTGGCCAGAAATTGCCGCATTGATTATCACCGCAAAAATGGCCGCTATAGCTCCGATATAGATCCCAGTTATATTTTTGATAATATCGAAGATAACGGGCCAGATTTATTTCAGCTGGCCCAGCAGCAACGTGCAATCGAAAAAGCTAATACCAGCTTAAGGCAATTACCGATAGAGCAATCTCAGGTGCTCGCTAAGGTTTATCTCGAAGGGAAAACTCATCAAGAGACAGCCGAAGAGCTAGGACTTCCACTAGGCACGGTAAAATCCCGTGTGCGATTGGCACTACAGAAATTAGAATTGTTGATTAAAAGGTAGCAACAATGACAAACCATCACCCAGCACCCGAATTACTCACCGCCTTTTCAGCCGGTAGCTTACAACTCAGTCATGCGCTCTGCGTTTCCACCCACATTGATCATTGCCAGGAGTGTCGTAGCAACTTACAACGCCTAGATACCATCGGCGCCCACCTGCTTGAAATACTGGAACCAGCTCAACCATCAAACCATTTAAAACAACGCGTTTTAGCTGCACTGGACAACCCCACTACCAATAAGCCTGCTGCAACTATCAACACAGCAAACAGCACTATTCCGCACGCCCTGCGACAATTTGTCAGCTCTGATTACCACTCGCTGCGCTGGCGCTATCTCTCCCCCTCAATCCAGAAGGTAAAACTGCACACCGACAGTCGAGGCCAGAGCGTAGAATTGTTACGAATAAAACCGGGAGGCAAAGCCGCTACTCACACCCATACTGGGGATGAGTACACCGTAATTCTCGAAGGCAGCTTTTCTGATGAAACTGGAATTTATACTAAAGGAGATTTCATTTTACGTAATACCCAACACAAACATAGGCCGATTGCGACCAAAGACCAAGAGTGCATTTGCCTGACGGTAACAGATGCTCCCATCGCCTTCACTGGTTTTTTTACCCGCTGGTTAAACCCTCTGTTAAGCTAAGGTTTTTATCAACAGGTACTTTTCAATAGGGATTTGCAACCGGATACAGTAAAAGCCCCAGACTATAGGCTCAATCAAAAACGACATTGCAAGAAAATCAACACCAATACGCTGAATCACAAAACGACTAACTTAGTAAATATCCCTCTCCACCTGCAGGACTCATAATGGGGATTGGTGCTACTTTTTATAAAAAACCCATTTTAAAGCATTGAGGAAGCAAGCATCGCTTATCGTTCTGTAAAGCCCCCCAAAGCACATCCAACTTTAGAGGCCGGTGGGCGCTGTAAATACCCACTAATATAACGCGAAGCCTCCATCAACTGATCCATATCAACGCCCGTCTCTATGCCCAGGCCGTTAAGCATATAAATCACATCCTCTGTCGCCACATTGCCCGATGCACCTTTGGCGTAAGGGCAACCACCAAGACCTGCAATAGAGCTATCGATAACACTAACACCACACTCAAGTGCTGCATATATATTGACCAACCCCTGACCATAGGTATCGTGAAAGTGGCCGGCGAGTGCGCTGATGGGCACAGCTTGAGCTACGGCTTCGATCAGGGCTTTAACTTTACCGGGGGTACCAACGCCGATGGTGTCACCAATAGATATTTCGTAACAGCCCATTTCCCACAGACGTTTTGACATATCACGTACAGCGATGGGAGAAACCTGGCCTTCATAGGGGCAGCCAAGCGCACAGGAAACATAGCCGCGCACTTTGATGCGATGCTGTTTGGCAGCTTCAAGCACGGGGATAAAACGCTCGATGCTTTCTGCCATCGAGCAGTTAATATTTTTTTGCGAAAAGCTTTCAGAAGCGGCTGCAAAAATAGCTATTTCATCGACACCCGCCTCTAGCGCAGCTTCGAAGCCTTGCATATTTGGGGTCAGCGCTGAATAAACCACACCTGCTTTGCGTGTTAACTGTTGCATGACCTCCATTGAGGTTGCCATTTGCGGCACCCATTTTGGCGATACAAAACTAGCGGATTCAATGGTGGATATACCCGCATCCGCCAACCGTTCGATCAAGCCGATTTTAATTTCGGCGGGCACGTTGACAGCTTCGTTTTGCAAGCCGTCGCGGGGGCCAACTTCGAATATTTTAACTTTACTGGGCAGACTCATTATTTGCTCTCTATTGTTATACTCGAGGCCACTAGTCAATACGACTTCAATTAAGGGGCAACAATAACGCTATTCATCGCAGCTATTAACCAAGAATAAGATTATCTGGAAATGACCTTGGCATGTCCACTCACATCTTTCGCATTTATAGGCAGACTTACAAACTCTATTATTGATCTACAACTTACTTAAAATTAATATCAATAAAAAATTCGCAGCTAAAAAACAATAACAAACCCTAGAAAATCGACATTTGCGGATCAATCAGCGCGGAAAAACTTTCCCCCTTGAAATGAAGAATACCATCTGCAACTGGAGCTAACTGGCGGTCAATATAATACTGATAATCAATCAAGGAGGGGCACGCCGACACAGGCTCAGCACCATTTACAGTCATCAAGTACTCCACCCAATCACCTCGCCGCAAAGTCTGCCCTGCCAACTGTGCCTTACGGGCAGCCTGGACATGCGGCGGGATATTCTTTCGATAATCATCCAACTTACGCCGCAAACGCTTGCGGTATACTAACGCAGCATCATGCTCACCATTTAAAACCTGCATTGCGATTTGTTTAATATAGGCTTGATAAGGCTCATCAAAAAACACCCGACGATACAACTCAGACTGAAAATCTCGCGCCAGCCGAGTCCAATCCGTGCGAACGTTCTCCAGCCCTTTAAAAACAATCTCTGGCTGACCATTTTTGATCACCACTCCCGCATAACGCTTTTTGCTGCCCAACTCTGAACCGCGGATAGTCGGCATTAAAAAACGCTGATACAGGGTTTCGAACTCGATCTCTAACGCACTTTCAATGCCGTATTCTTTATCGAGTTTTTTATCCCACCATTGATTCAGCTGCTGGCCCAACAGCCGTCCAAGCTCCATTGCCTCGTTATCATTGGCTACATCCTTCAACCAGACAAACACCGAGTCAGTATCCCCGTAGATTACCGACCAACCTTGAGCTTCAATAAACTCAGCTGTTTGCTGGATGATCTGATGTCCTCGACGGGTAATAGAACTGGCTAATTTCGAATCAAAAAAACGACAACCCCCTGAACCCAGCACCCCATAAAACGAATTCATAATCAGTTTTATGGCCTGCGATAAGGCCTTATCACCATTCAGTTTAGCTTGATCTCGTGATGCCCATAACTCGGCTATCAACTGCGGCAAAATATTATCTGCCCTGGAAAACCAGGCTCCTTTGAAGCCAGGCACCAACTCAGTTTGATCCAGATCTTTATTAAGTCCGATAGCCATACCCATCGGATCAATTTTAAAACTACGAATAATACTGGGGTATAGGCTTTTAAAATCCAGCACCGCAACATGCTGGTATATCCCTGGGCGTGATGTCATAACAAAACCGCCGGGGCTGGCCTCGACTTCATCTAACAAATGGCCATTAGGGGCGACAAAACCTTGCCGATGCAGTAATGGCAAGTAACGAAAATCAAATGACGCCACCGAGCCGCCAATACGATCCAGGGCTAAACCTGTCAAACGTGTACGGGCGACGGCAAAATCTAGCAGCGCTGTTTTAGCAAAAATATCCCAAACTAACTTACAGTCTTGAATATTATATTCGATTAATAACTGCTGATTATGCTGATACAGTTCGGTTATTTTTTCGCCTCGATCACTACCCTGAATAAGCTTGCCATCATCTAGCAACACCTCGGCCACAACATTCAGAGAAAAACTCTCATACTGATACCCTGCCGCTTTTAATAACTCAATGCCGTCGAGTACCACTCTACCAGGAATAGAGACTGCCCTACGCGCACCCTCGTCATCCAGCGCACGCCAATGCGCCACCGCCTCACGACCTTTCTCACCTCGACCAAAGCGCATCGGTATGCTAGCCTGCTGACAGACACGTTCTAAAAACCACAGATCAAAATTAATTACATTCCAGCCAATAATAATATCGGGATCGTAACTGGCCAACCAATCAAAAAATGCCATCAGCAGCTGTTTTTGATCGAGGAAAACCTCCACCGATTCACTCGCAAGCGAATAATCCGTTGAAACAATAAAGACTTTTTTGAATTCGCCATTGGCATCGTGGGCGTAGAGACCGATTGAGTACAGTGATAAGCCGGTCATCGCTGTTTCGATATCTAATGAGATTACTTTTAGCGTGGGGAGATAATCACTACTTACGACTTGTGGTTGCAGCACCACAGAATAATTTCCCTGCTGCCGCACATCGCCTCGATAACTTAAAGAGCCCCGGATCGAACGCTCCATTAGAAAGCGATCATGGGCATTAATATCTGCTTCAAACGGCATCACCGCCTGAATACCCAGCTGCGTTTTAGCTTCACGCAGCGTGCGCTGGGAATTAAAATAATAAGCCTTTACAGGACGCAGGGAGAAATCCTGCATGGCCACGTCTTTGCAATACCAACCGGAATACTGCTGCAGCACCTTATCAACAATAGCAGCATCCTCAGCCGCAACAAAAAACACCGATTGCTGGGCTGGGATAATAAGCTTTACCGGGCCGGCCTCGGTGGCTAACCAAAACTCTAACTCTACGCCATCACGCCGGTCACGCCATTGCCGTGTTAAAACAAATCCCTGTGAATGGCGTAATGCCTGACTGCTCACCGCTTCGCTATTCATAAGCTACACAGCTCGGACATGAGAACAGAAGCCTTGCTTTGCCTTAAAAATTAAATATTACTCAGGAAAGCCTTTAACTTAGGGTCAGCAAACATCCGCGCTAAAGTATCGGACAGCAAAGTATTGATCATTTCTTCATTGCGGGCCATGCTTGGAGTAATGACCGTTTGCCGCTCTGAGTTACTGGTGTACTGCCCAGTAAAGGTTTCACCGCCTGCGGTCCCAACCACTTTTAATGAGGCACTCAACAGTACTTTCTTACCAACAGACTGATCAGGGGTATCGTAAGTTAATTTATCGATAATAATTTTTAAGTGAGCGACATCAGCATCATCGCTATGCACATTAAATCCCTCTACCGCCAAGCGAGCCTCGGCTGCACGCGCAACAGCAAGGGCGATATCGTTAGCTATGGTTATCACACTAGTTTCTTTATAAATACCACCACGCGTGCCCAGTGCTTTATTAGCACGCCCATCTTCTGCAGCAACCGTGACTACACGGCCGTTACCAAAGCTTTCTACACTGGTGTCAACTTTTGGGCTAATCGTGATTTGCTGCGGGCTATAGGCACACGCGACCAACAACAATAAACTCATCGATAAAATAATATTTTTCACTTTTTATTCCTTAAATGGGATAAATCACAACCATGATAAAACTTAATCTCCAGGTACTTAACCCTGCGACAATAAATCACGCAAATCGGTAATTGCCGCGTTAGCACGTGATAAATAAGATGCCATCACCAGCGAATGGTTCGCCAACACACCAAAACCACTGCCATTTAATATCACTGGGCTGAAAACAGTTTGCTGAGTAGATTCCAGCTCACGAATAATTTGCCGCACGCTAACACGAGCATTTTTCTTTGCCAAAACATCGGCAAAATCGACCTCAACAGCTTGCAAAAAATGTAGCAGCGCCCAAGCAGTACCTCTGGATTCAAAATAGACATCGTCAATCTCTGTCCATGGGGTTCTCACTTCCAACTCAGCTGGCGATGAGGTTGACTGCTGCGCGGCAGTATCACCAGACAAATCGGTGTTTAATCGACGCTGGCCAACACTGGCACTCAATCGCTGGGATAAGCTCCCCAAGCGGGTCTCGATAGTTCCCAGCCAGTAATTTAAATTATCAGCTCTGGCATAAAATTGTGCGCGGTTATTTCCCTCGTCCGCAAGCCGCTGCAAATAGCTATCCAGGTGTTTAATTGCCGCTTTATACTCTGACTCACTAGCAGGTACTGCCCAGCTATCATTAGAAAAATTCAGACTGGGCTCAGCCTTACCCAAATCGACATCTTCTTTTGATTGCGACTGCGACCGGCTAAAGCTTTCACGTAAGGCCCGGGTCAAATCTCTAGATTGGATCAGTACGCCATATTCCCAATTAGCGATATCATCCAGCCAAACACCGGGAGGCAATATATCATTGCTGATGAAGCCTCCCGGTTTATGTAGCATCGTTTCAACCACATGGATTAACGCAGCGGTAGTGGTTGTCCCCACCACCACTGATTGCTGGTGGCTCTCAGCCATATTGGCCGCATTATCATCAACATCAAACTGTCCCGGCGTCATCGACCAGTAAATACCGACAAATACTGCGACGATCAAATAGAGCCCGATTAGACCCACAATAATTCGTGTCCGTATGCCACTTCCCAGCAAGTCCATACAGCCAGCTCGACAGCCCTGCACACGCGCCTTAATTGATTGCCAACTTATTGCCATTTTAACACCCTGATTTTCGCTTCAATGTATCTTGCTAAGTTATTGTCCTTATCAATCAGCCGTTTTTCGACCAACGTTAATCAATAACGCAACCCGGACTATCGGTGCTGATGCTCATTCAAAACACTGCGTACCGGCAATCGCAGCTGAATAGTTTCAAGCTTCTCCGTATACAGTTCAATATCCACATCATCGCCTTCACGCAGTGGTTTATGTAAACCGATCAGCATTAAATGATAGCCCCCAGGCACTAAAACAAACTCCCCACCCGCCGGTATCACAACGTTATTGACTTGCTCCATGCGCATCATGCCATTTTGATGCTTATGGACATGAAATTCGACCCGCTCGGCACTATCGCTTTTTGCAGCGTTAATAGTTACTGCGGCATCACCCTTATTAACCAAACGCATAAAAGCCGCTGTTGTGGGCTGCCCCGGCGGCAACCCTCTAACATAACCCTCCTCAACCAAGACATCGGCCCTGGCTGCCAAAGGCAAAAAAACTAACAATAAAAGAATAAAACTAGAACAGCGTATGTTTAAACTTGGCAAGTTGTTGCCCTCACATAAATAACAAGCCTGATTGCTATAGTCACCATAGGGACAACTATACCCTATGCCAACAAATAATTGATCCACCTCCTTACAAAAACCCCAATCATTCAGGGCCGGTAAATCTATCGCAACACGACAGGGATACACTACCATCAACACTTTCGCCGTTAGACATCACATGATTCCCACCATAAAATTCACATTACATTCAACTTTTGAACCAATACCGGTGATTAAGCCAGATTGCTATACAATACAGAGCGATCATGGATGACATTGAAAGAACTCACTGCGGAACTCAACACCCCTCTGGTGGGTCTATGATAACTTTTGGCTATAGACCATCGGCCACCTACCAACCAACAGGACGCTCATGCGCACTTTATATTTAATTTTTACCTGCATCGTCCTACTTTATCAGCCGGCATATTTATCAGCTGCTAACTTTTCTCCAGCACCTGATTTCGACCAAAAAGACGCCCTCAATGCCAGCCAGACTGCGGCTTTCGGCACCTCCAGCACAGGCGGATTCCTACCGGTAGAGCAAGCCTACATCCTCAATGCTGAATTCGAATCACCGGAGCAACTGCGGCTGAACTGGCAAATAGCAGAGGGCTATTATCTATACCGGCACAGCTTTGAGTTTAAAATAATGGATGGCGACAAGCCGGTAGCTGTGACAACCACCATACCTGACGGCCTGAGTAAAAATGATGAATACTTTGGTCTGGTAGAAGTTTACTACCACAATACCGATGTCATGATTAACAACATCCCCAGCGACTCCGCGCTGAGACTGACAGTCACCAGCCAAGGCTGTGCCGATGCAGGGCTTTGCTACCCACCTTATTCTGAGCACTTTCTATTAAACAGCAGCCAAAACAGTATCAGCAAAGTCGAGCCGAATAATCAAGCCACCGGCCCCCTATCCATCAACACCAGCCGCTTAGCAAGCCCTACCGAACACCCATCGCTGCTATATATGCTGCTGTTTGCCATCCTCGGAGGTATCATTCTCAACTTAATGCCCTGTGTTTTTCCTATTTTAAGCCTCAAGGTACTCGCTTTTGCCAATGATAAGAACCACTCACAAGTGGTGCATGGACTAGCCTATAGCGGCGGCGTAATCACCAGCTTTATTGCGGTTGCAGCACTGTTGATTTCACTACAAGCTGCCGGCTCCGCCATCGGCTGGGGCTTTCATTTACAGTCCCCCTGGTTTGTAGCAGCACTTACTTACCTGTTTTTTATTATGGGCTTAAGCCTCTCGGGCTTTGTTGAGTTTGGCGGCCAATTGATGAACACAGGCAATAGCTTGGCGGCAAAATCTGGCTACAGCGGCAGCTTTTTTACCGGCATCCTTGCTACCGTGGTTGCCAGCCCCTGCACCGCCCCGTTTATGGGTACTGCTCTCGGCTTTGCTGTCACCCAGCCCACAGGTACCGCCCTATTGGTTTTTGCCGCACTGGGCTTAGGCATGGCAATCCCTGTATTAATCCTGAGTGCTTCACCTAAGCTGCTCAATAAAATCCCCAAACCCGGACCATGGATGGAGCAGCTCAAGCAATTTTTAGCCTTCCCACTTTACGCCACTGCGGTCTGGTTGGCCTGGGTAGTAGGCAATCAAACCGGCGTCAACGGCATGGCCACTCTGTTGATGGGCTGCGTCCTACTGACCCTGGCCATCTGGCTCTGGCGCGGTAAAACCGCTGCCAAAGTACTCGCCACTGCCTGCACCATAGCAGCACTCATCGCGTTAACCAGCCCACTACTCCAAACAAAATCCAACACTGATCAGGAGTGGCTAGCCTACAGCCCGCAAAGACTGGCCGACTTACGTCGACAGGGCAAACCGGTTTTTATTAACGTCACCGCCGACTGGTGTATTACCTGTTTAGCCAATGAAAAAATCACCCTGAGCACGGACAAGGTTAAGCAGGCACTCCTGAACTCAGGCGTAACCTATTTAAAAGCAGACTGGACCAACTACGATGCAGCCATTACCGAGTTACTCAAACAATACGACCGTACCGGCATCCCGCTGTATATTATTTACCCCGCAGATAACAGCCCTCAGGGCAAGGTGCTACCACAAATCTTGACCACAGCAATTGTTCTTGACGCCATCGACGCAGCCACCCCCTAACCACCCTCTACGCCAATGGCCCGCTTACGACCCATTGGCGTGAAAACTATCAGTTATAAGCAAAATTCTTATTATGTTGTAGCGATTGTCGCCAAACAGGTATTTTTACTAAAAATACCTCTGCGCAACCACAACAAACACGGCCGCCGCACGATAGCGACTCATTGACAGACAATAGAAGCATAATCACCACTTATAGAAACAATATCGTCAATCTTCCACCAATGTGTCGCTAACAGGGCTGCTTTTGCAGCTATCATGCAGCAACCACCCCGCTACTTTGTCGACATCTCCAGCAAAAAACAGAGAAAATGTAGCGATTTGCATTGAAGTTAACAAATGTTGGACTACCCTTATTTTTTAAGGCAGAATCCCAAAAACCACCACAATCGGACAGCCAGCGCGCACCCACTTATAAAAACTGCGCAAAGATAGGATTAGACCATGGCCTCAATACTCGTTTTGCACGGCCCCAACTTGAACTTGCTGGGCAGCCGTGAACCCGACGTTTACGGGACAACCACTCTAGACGATATCAACCTTGAGCTTACTCACGCCGCACTTGCCGCCGACCACCACCTGCAGACCATGCAGAGCAATGCCGAATACGAGCTTATTGACCGCATCCACGCGGCCAAGCACGAGGGTATTAATTTTATTATTTTCAACCCAGGCGCATTCACCCACACCAGCATCGCCCTGCGCGATGCACTACTTGGAGTCGGCATCCCGTTTATCGAAGTTCACCTTTCCAATGTTTATAAACGCGAACCCTTTCGCCACACCTCTTATCTTTCAGACATCGCCGAAGGGGTTATTTGCGGGCTCGGCAGCCAAGGCTATTTACTAGCACTGCAGGCCGCCATCAGCCGCACTAAAACTTAAACATTCACACTCCATCACCCAGCAATAATTTACAAGAGACCAGACATGGATATACGTAAAGTCAAAAAACTGATCGAACTACTCGAAGAATCCAACATCGACGAAATCGAGATCAAAGAAGGCGAGGAATCTGTGCGTATTAGCCGCAATTCCGCCGCTGCCGCTGCCGCACCTTACTACGCCCACCCAGCACCACCACCGTACCCAGCACCCGCACCAACTGCCGCACCCGCACCTGTGGCAGAAACCGCCGCACCCGCACCAGCAGGGCACGTGGTCAAGTCGCCGATGGTTGGCACCTTTTATCATGCACCATCACCAGGCTCCCCAGCCTTTGTTGAAGTAGGCCAACATGTCAAAGTGGGCGATGTTATTTGCATCATTGAAGCCATGAAAATGATGAATCAAATCGAAGCCGATAAAGCCGGAATAATCGAGGCCGTGCTGGTTGAAGATGGCCAGCCAGTAGAGTTTGACCAAGCGCTGGTCACCATTGTTTGAGTTAAAAGCGGATCACATCAAGCCAAACAATAAGCACACAGTCACAGGATAGAAACATTCTGCAGCGGCTTTAAATCCGCCCAGAACACCTGAAACCTAACATCTGGAATGAGTTTCATGCTGGAAAAACTAGTTATTGCCAACCGCGGCGAAATTGCTCTTCGCATCCTTCGTGCCTGCAAGGAAATGGGTATCAAAACCGTTGCAGTACACTCTCAAGCCGACCGAGAACTGATGCATGTAAGACTGGCGGACGAATCGGTCTGCATTGGCCCCGCCTCATCACAACTAAGTTATTTAAACATTCCGGCGATTATCAGTGCCGCCGAAGTCACCGATGCAGTCGCCATCCACCCCGGCTATGGTTTTTTGGCCGAAAACGCCGATTTTGCCGAACAGGTACAAAAAAGCGGCTTTATCTTTATTGGCCCAACGCCAGATGTTATTCGCTTAATGGGCGACAAAGTTTCCGCTATCGAGGCGATGCGCAAGGCTGGCGTGCCAACGGTGCCGGGCTCTAACGGCCCACTGCCAATCGACAACAAAGAGCGCTGCTTACAAATTGCCAAAGATATTGGTTACCCAGTCATTATCAAAGCCTCGGCGGGCGGTGGCGGGCGCGGTATGCGCGTAGTCCAAAGCGAAGCCGCTCTGCTTACCTCCATCAATGTCACTCGCTCAGAAGCGTCCGCCGCATTTGGCGACGGCACACTGTACATGGAAAAATTTTTAGAAAACCCCCGTCACGTCGAAGTACAAGTCATGGCCGACGGTCAGGGCAATGCAGTGCATTTTTATGACCGCGACTGCTCACTACAGCGCCGCCACCAAAAAGTACTGGAAGAAGCGCCAGCACCAGGCATCCCCGAAGAGGCCCGGCAAAAAGTCTACGCCTCCTGCGTCAAAGCCTGCATTGATATCGGCTATCGCGGCGCCGGCACCTTTGAGTTTTTGTATGAAGACGGCGAGTTCTTCTTCATCGAAATGAATACCCGTATTCAGGTTGAGCACCCCGTCACCGAAATGGTCACCAACTTCGACCTGATCAAAGAGCAGATTCGCGTTTGCTCCGGTCAAAAACTGTCGGTAAAACAGGAAGACATCAAACTTAACGGCCACGCCTTTGAGTGCCGTATCAACGCCGAAGACCCCAAAACCTTTATGCCCTGCCCCGGCACAGTAAAAATGTACCACCCCCCTGGCGGCTTAGGCGTACGCGTAGACTCACACCTATATAGCGGCTATTCAGTACCCCCCAACTACGACTCAATGATCGCCAAAGTCATCACCCATGCAGAGGATCGCATTTCCGCATTGGATCGTATGCGTAGCGCGCTGGACGAAATGGTTATCGACGGTATTCGCACCAATATTCCGCTACAACAGGATTTAGTGCGTGATAGCGGCTTCCGTAAAGGCTGCACCAACATTCACTATCTGGAAAAGAAATTAGGTATGTAATCTTCTCCTTATAAGCCATAAACTAGCGCCTTTAAATTAATACCCATAGCGCCGGTATAAGCACTGACGCATGCCTCCCCAGGCATGCGTTTTTATTTCACCTCCCATAAAATAAGTTTTCCCCTATGAGCTGGCTACAACTTCGAATTGAAACCACCCGCGAACAAACTGAAGCCATTGAAGACGCCGTTTTAGCTGCAGGCGCAGTCTCGGTAACAATGGAAGACAACGCCGATCAACCGATTCTCGAGCCCGCGCTGGGCGAGACACCACTATGGAATGAGGTAAGAGTGACCGGCCTGTTCACCGCCGACACTGACATCGACCAAGCCACCGTCATCGCCACCGCTGCCTACCAGCAAAGTCTACCCAACTATCGCTGGGAGATACTAGAAGACAAAGACTGGGAGCGAGAATGGATGACAAACTTCCACCCTATGCGATTTGGTAGACGCCTATGGATTTGCCCCAGCTGGAAACAACCACCCGCTCCCGATGATGTAAACCTGATGCTAGACCCCGGCCTGGCATTCGGCACCGGCACCCACCCAACCACCGCGCTCTGCCTGGAATGGCTGGACGCCTGCGACCTGAAAGACAAAATCGTAGTCGATTATGGCTGTGGCTCAGGCATACTGGGTATTGCTGCATTATTACTGGGAGCAAAACAGGTCATTGCCATTGATAATGACCCACAAGCACTGATCGCCACTCGCGACAACGCCGAGCGCAACAACATCGCCCCTGACCGCATCGCAACCTATCTTCCAGGGCAAGCGCCATCAGGTATTTTGGCTGATGTCACCGTTGCCAACATTCTCGCCGGACCTCTTGCCGAGCTCGCGCCATTAATAAGCAACATCACCGCCAGCGGCGGCAAACTGGCCCTGTCGGGAATAATTCCCAGCCAGGCACAACACCTACACTCACACTACCAACAATGGTTTAATATGGACGAACCCGTTACCCAGCAGGATTGGATTCGGTTAAGTGGCAGCAAGCACTAAAGAAGATAACGCCCGATAAGCTTGGATTTACTTCACAAATCAAAGATAAGCCCTCGTTTTTTCTGAAAATAGCGATACACTTAACGCCATTCTTCTAGTGCGAGTCAGGACTACCCACTATGGCCACACAGGTCACCCAGTGCCCCAATTGCAACACCTCGTTTCGAGTTACCGAAGCGCAGCTGAACATCGCCAATGGCGCTGTTCGCTGCGGGTCCTGCCTGCACATTTTTAAAGCCCCTGACCACTGGCTGGACACAACCTTACACACCGCACAACCCACTACAGCCCAAACCAGAACAACGGCAGAGGAACAAAAACCACTATTCATCCTCGAGGAAGAAACCACAGCCGAGCAAAATACTATTGACCGCTGGGGCGACGACGACAATATTTTTGATGACGACATCTTTGCCGATGAAACCGATCTCGACATACTGGCGGCTGAATTTTTACGCAGCAACGACTCGGACGAAGACAGCAAGCTAGCGACCACCGACCCGGAAGAAGAGGTCGATTATCTATTTGCTGATGACGACATTGAAGATAACACGAATGATAACGACACCGGCAGCATCATTAATACCGATAACGACCTGCTAAACCTCGACGATAGAAACCAAATTATCTTCGATAGCGACGATGACGACACCCTATACGGCCTCGCCGAGGATGAGGATGAAGAAAACGACAGTAATAATGACGATCAAGATGCTGACAACGATGGCTTCAGCAGCTCGTTTCTTGATCTGGATCGTAGCGAATATGCACCACCATCCATCTTTAAAGAACTAGATGATATTGGCAATGACAGCGGCCCCGACGAAGACGACTGGGCCAAGAAGCTATTAGAGGATGAAGACAGCGAACCAAACAAAAACCGCACCTCAGAGGCAGAAATCAGGCCCAAAAAGCAACAACCCAATGCACCATTAAATGATTTAGCTGAAATATTTGACACCCATGACCTTACCCCCCCTGAAGAGGAGCAATACCCTGATCCTGACGCGGATCCAGACATTACTACCGATCTCCCCGACATATTCGATCAAACAGACACCACTGCCGACGAAGATGACGCCGAAGAGACATTTATTCTCGGTCACGAATCATTAATGAGCGGCGAACGCATTGGCAGCCATCACTCATTACTAGCCAATATCGAACCTGAGCCGGTGCAAATGCCCAGCTACCGCCAAGACAGCCGCTGGACAAAGTACGGCTGGACCACCGCCATAGTATTAGCCCTACTGCTATTAGTCGGTCAATATCTATTTTTTAATTTCGACCGCCTCGCTCGTGACAACAGCCTTCGCCCCATCTTCACAGCAGCTTGCCCGCTGCTCGGCTGCGAAGTACCCAGCATGGATGACATCAAACTTATCCGCTCCTCCAACCTCATGGTACGCAGCCACCCCAGTACCCAGCAAGCACTGGTAGTCGACGCCATCATTATCAACCGCGCCGAATTTAAACAACACTTCCCCAGCCTGGAGTTACAGTTTACCGACCTCAACGGCAAGCTCGTCGCCGATCGCCGCTTCACTCCAGACGAGTACCTGGCCGGCGAATTAACCGGCAGCCAATACATGCCTATTAAACAACCAATCCACATCTCATTAAAAATCGTCGACCCTGGCGAACAAGCAGTAAACTATCAGCTGCGCTTTCACCCATGGCGCGACAACAACGCTGCAAAATGATAGTAAGCACATACTATCATTCGACCTCTCCGACCACCCAAACCCATCAATGTCAACTAAAAAATTGTATAAAAGTTGTGCGATAAGACTTTAACCTTCGCGCACATACCATTATCATAGCGCCTCTTTTTTAAGCGAGCTTTTATCAATTCGCATAATTAAACACTTTAGGATGTTCAACGCTCAGTACGAGCAATGCTGTTAGAAACACCCTTTTACTATCCGGGAAACTTCGTGCTCCAAATCGGCCCTTACAGACTGGCCAGTCGAGTTGTTCTTGCACCTATGGCTGGAGTAACTGACCTTCCGTTTCGCCAATTGTGCCGGCGATTTGGTGCCGGATTGGTAGTTTCGGAGATGGTAACCAGTGATAGCCGCCTGTGGCATACGACTAAATCTCGCAACCGGCTAAACCATACCGGCGAAGCTGAACCCCGTTCCGTACAAATAGCGGGCGGCGAAGCAGCGATGATGGCCGAAGCAGCACAGCTCAACGTAGCACGTGGCGCACAGATTATTGATATTAATATGGGCTGCCCAGCCAAGAAAGTCTGTAAGAAGGCAGCGGGCTCAGCGTTATTAAAAGATCAGCAACTGGTGACGGCGATACTGCAAGCCGTGGTGGCCGCAGTCGACGTACCGGTCACCTTAAAGATTCGAACCGGCTGGTCTACCGAGCAACGCAACGGCCTCGATATTGCTCGCATCGCAGAGGATTGCGGGGTTAGTGCATTAGCTGTTCATGGCAGAACCCGAGCCTGCAAGTTTAACGGTGAAGCAGAATACGACACCATCGCCGCTATTAAAGCCGCCGTGTCTATTCCTGTCATTGCCAACGGTGATATAGACTCACCTCAAAAGGCCCTGCAGGTTATGCAATACACCGGCGCCGACGCCATTATGATTGGTCGCGCCGCTCAAGGCAGACCATGGCTATGCCGCGAGATAGATCAGTATTTACGCACCGGGGTTATCCCGCCACCACCAGGCAACGAAGAGGTTCAACAGGTGCTAATCGATCACCTGCAAGCTCTCCACGCTTTTTACGGTGAATTTATGGGGGTCAAAATTGCCCGTAAGCATGTGGGCTGGTATTTAAAAGGCAATGAAGAACAACAGCAGTACAACAGCGCAGAGTTTCGTAGCAGCTTTAACCAGCTGGAAACCGCACAGAGTCAACAGCAGGCGATTGAGCAGCACTTTCGACAACTCGCGCAGCAACCAACAATTAACTATGAAGATGGCATCGTCAATAACGACCAACGTGCCGACATTAAAAACGAGGTAATCGCAGCATGAAAAACAATGACACTCTCCCGAACAGCGCCCCAACACCCGTCGCTGAATCAGTGTCAGATCATGAGCAGTTCGCTCATGATCCAAGTGGTCTGAACCAGAGCGTACAGGCCCAACAAAAGCATCACCTAACCAATGCTCCGGTTGCCCAGGCGCAAACCTTACGCGATAGCGTGTCGATTGCACTAAACAACTACTTCGCTCACCTGGAAGGTCAAGATGTTACCGATGTATACGAAATGGTATTGTCTGAAGTAGAGGCACCGTTGCTAGAAGAAGTGATGAAATACACCCGTAACAACCAAACTAAAGCATCGGTTTTACTCGGTTTAAACCGTGGCACTTTGCGTAAAAAACTGAAACAGTACGGCTTGCTGTAATCAAGCAAACGGGCGAGAAAAGGGGGGCGGTATTGTTATAGCGTCGCCCCTTTTCCATTTTAGGCTGTAACTATTCAGGCTATAAGCATTTCAATCATCAGACCAAAGATTTAGACAAAACTATGAGCAACGACCAAAATTTTCTGCCGATCAAACGCGCCTTAATCAGCGTATCCGATAAATCTGGCATTGTTGAATTCGCCCAAGCACTGCAAGCCCAAGGCGTAGAGATACTTTCTACCGGCGGCACTTACCAGTTGCTTTGCGACAATGGCGTTGACGCAATAGAAGTATCTGAATACACCGGGTTCCCTGAGATGATGGATGGCCGGGTGAAAACCCTGCACCCTAAAATACACGGCGGTATTCTTGCCCGTCGCGGCCAAGATGATGCGGTCATGACTGAACACGGCATAAACCCCATTGATATGGTGGTGGTCAACCTCTACCCCTTTGAAAAAACCGTCGCCAATCCCGACTGCTCCTTAGCCGACGCGATTGAGAACATTGATATCGGCGGACCAACCATGGTGCGCGCCGCTGCCAAAAACAATGCTTATGTCAATATCGTGGTTAACGCTGCTGACTACGCCACTGTACTCGCCGAGATGAGCACTAACAACGGTGCCACCTCACAGGCAACCCGCTTTGATTTAGCGATAAAAGCTTACGAGCACACTGCAGCCTACGACGGCGCAATAGCCAATTACTTTGGCCATAAAGTTCCTGGCGGCAACGACAACTTCCCACGCACCTTTAATAGCCAGTTCACTAAAACTCAAGATATGCGCTACGGCGAAAACTCTCACCAAAACTCAGCGTTTTATATTGAAAAAAATCCACCCGCCGGCACCATCGCTACTGCGACGCAGCTGCAAGGCAAAGAGCTGTCTTACAACAATATCGCAGACACCGATGCAGCGCTGGAATGCGTAAAACAATTTACTCAACCCGCCTGCGTTATCGTCAAGCATGCCAACCCCTGTGGCGTAGCCATTGCCGACACTATCGCCGAGGCCTATGACAAAGCCTTCTCTACCGATACTGAATCCGCTTTCGGTGGCATTATTGCTTTTAACCGCGAGCTGGATGGCGAAACAGCCAACCTGATTTGCGAACGTCAATTTGTCGAGGTCATCATCGCGCCCAGCGTTTCCCAAGAAGCCGTTGATATTGTTACCGCTAAAAAGAATGTTCGCCTGTTGGCCTGTGGAGAATGGGGCGAAGCGGTTGCCGATTTTGACTTTAAGCGCGTTAACGGTGGCTTGCTGGTACAAGATCGCGACCTCGGTGTTATCACCGCAGCCGACTTAAAAATTGTTACCCAACGCCAACCTACCGCCACTGAAATCAGTGATTTACTGTTCACCTGGAAAGTTGCCAAGTTTGTTAAATCCAATGCGATTGTCTATGGTAATAACGGCCGCACTATTGGTGTCGGTGCAGGGCAGATGAGTCGTGTTAACTCAGCACGCATCGCTGGCATTAAGGCTGAGCACGCAGGGCTTGAGGTAAAAGGCTCAGTAATGGCGAGCGATGCCTTCTTCCCATTCAGTGACGGGATTGAAAACGCAGCCCAGGCAGGCATTAGTTGCGTTATCCAACCTGGTGGCTCTATCCGTGATGATGAAGTTATCGCTGCTGCAGACAAAGCCGGCATGGCTATGGTATTTACTGGCATGCGTCACTTCCGCCACTAGCCACCAAAGAACAAACTACAATATAGGAACTTGCTCCACCCCTTTTGCAGCAAGGTGGAACAAGTTCTACCCTACATACAACGGAATTTCTCGACACCATGAATATACTCATCATCGGCTCCGGCGGACGCGAACATGCATTAGCCTGGAAAGCGACCAAATCTGCAAATGTTGAAAACGTTTTTGTAGCACCTGGCAATGCCGGCACGGCTATTGAGGCAAAGTGTACTAATGTCGCCATCGACACCATGGACTTTGTTTCACTGGCAGCTTTTGCCAAAAACAATAAAGTCGGCCTGACCATTATTGGTCCCGAAGCACCGCTGGTTGAAGGCATCGTCGATTACTTTACCGAACAGGGTTTACGCTGCTTTGGCCCCAGTAAAGGCGCCTCACAGCTAGAGGGCTCCAAGTCATTTACCAAAGATTTTTTAGCTCGCCACAACATTCCCAGCGCCGCTTACCAAACCTTTACCGAAGTGGAGCCCGCACTGGCTTACATCAAAGCGCAGGGAGCCCCCATTGTAGTCAAGGCTGATGGTCTCGCCGCAGGCAAAGGCGTTATCGTCGCCATGACCGAAACTGAAGCTGAAAACGCAGTTAAAGATATGCTCGCAGGCAATGCCTTTGGCGAAGCGGGCCACCGTGTAGTGGTCGAAGAATTTCTTGAAGGCGAAGAAGCCAGCTTTATTGTCATGGTCGACGGTAAAAATATTTTACCCATGGCAACCAGCCAGGACCATAAACGTGCCGGCGACAACGACAGCGGCCCTAACACGGGTGGCATGGGCGCGTATTCCCCCGCCCCAGTTGTAACCCCCGACATTTACCAACGTATTATGGACCAAGTAATTGAGCCAACCGTGCAAGGCATGGCCGCCGAAGGCAATGATTACACCGGCTTTTTATATGCAGGCTTAATGATTAACAGCAAAGGGGAGCCTAAAGTTATTGAATACAACTGCCGCTTTGGTGATCCCGAAACCCAGCCAATTCTGATGCGCTTGCAAGGCGATTTAGTCGCCATGTGCGAAGCTGCCATCGATGGCAAGCTCGATACCATTACTGCTCATTGGGACCCACGTTGCGCCGTTGGCGTAGTATTGGCTGCTGGCGGCTACCCCGGCGATTACGCCAAAGGGGATGTGATCTCTGGACTTGAAACTGCAGACATTAGCAATGCGAAAGTTTTTCATGCCGGCACCCAGCTAGTTAATGGTAAAGTCGTTACCAGCGGTGGTCGCGTACTATGTGCAACCGCACTGGGCAACAGCGTTACCGAAGCTCAGCAAAAAGCCTATCAACTGACCAAGCTAATCAACTGGGATAAAGTTTACTACCGCAGCGATATTGCTTATCGTGCTATCGAGCGCGAGAAAAATCTCTAAGCCTACTTAAGCGAAATATAGGGCTGCAGGGTGGACCTTGGTCCACCAACGGGTCAGCCAGGCTCAATGAGCGAGCTAAAAGAAGAGGGGTACTTTATGCAACGCCGTCTATCACTGATTGACAAATTGATCTGCAATGCTGATCAGGCACTTCGCACTCTGGTCCCCTCTGCTGCTACGGCGTCGCAACCAACTCCTGCGCTCGGCAAGCCCGATATCGAGATGGAAACAACGCAGAAAAAACATATCGCCGGCTTAATGCGCATCAATCATACTGGTGAAGTTTGCGCACAAGCTTTATATCAAGGCCAAGCCCTCACCGCCAAACTGCCCCACGTTCGCGAAGAAATGGAGCAGGCCGCCAAAGAAGAAATTGACCATTTAGTGTGGTGCGAACAACGCATAAAACAACTCGACAGTCATACCAGCCTACTTAACCCTTTATTTTATGCAGCTTCATTCACTATAGGCGCAACCGCAGGGCTGGCTGGTGATAAATGGAGCTTGGGTTTTGTTGCCGCAACCGAAGATCAAGTTTGCAAACATCTACAAAATCACCTCGCACAACTCCCCGCAGAAGATGAACAGAGCCGTGCTATTTTGCAGCAAATGCTGGAAGACGAAACTCAACACGGCATCAAAGCACTCGCTGCGGGCGGACAGCCTTTCTCTGCAACAGTAAAACAACTGATGGCAAAAATATCTCAGGTGATGACTGCAACCACTTATAGAATCTAGCCATGGGTTTACAAGAGGCAAACGCCCGAAATCGCCCCGAATCGAATTAATTTCAAACACAACAGACAATAAAAAGCCCTCAATAGAGGGCTTAGATAAATACCTAAAATAAAATCAGTGCCTAATCTTCTCTTACACAGTCCACATAGTAGTGCTTCTTGCCATCGACCTCTTCAACCACAAAACCGTGGATGTCAGTTTCAAAACCTGGGAATTTTTCATTAAATTCCCGAGCAAATTTTAAATATCGTACGATGATTTTATTAAAGCATTCGCCAGGTATCAACAAGGGGATGCCCGGTGGATAAGGCGTTACCAACATCGCCGAAATACGCCCTTCCAGCACATCAATACTCACTCGCTCGGTTTCACGGTGGGCCATTTTTGAATAAGCATCGCAGGGTATCATCGCGGGAATAATATTAGATAAATACATATCTGTGGTCAGCCGCGCCACATCATTCACCTTATACATATCGTGAATTTTCTGACACAAATCACGTAATCCCATACCCTCATAACGCGGGTGCTTTTTAACAAACTGCGGCATAACCCGCCACAACGGTGCATTAGTATCGTAAGAATCCTTAAACTGCTGCAACTCGGTTACCAGCGTATTCCAGCGACCTTTGGTAATACCGATGGTGAACATAATAAAAAACGAGTACAGACCCGTTTTTTCCACCACAATCCCATGCTCAGCTAAATACTTGGTCAGCAATCCCGCTGGAATACCCCACTCGTCAAAGTCACCTTTAACATTCAAACCGGGTGTAATAACTGTGGCTTTGATCGGGTCCAGCATATTAAAGCCGGGGGCGAGGTCGCCAAAATCATGCCAGTCATCACCAGCGCGGATCACCCAGTCTTCCCGTTCGGGCATCCCTTCATCGGAAATATAATCGGGCCCCCAAACACTAAACCACCAATCTTCTGCCCACTCTTGATCCACCTTGCGCATTGCGCGACGGAACTCCAGCGCTTCGCTGATAGACTCCTCAACTAGCGCGGTACCACCAGGGGCTTCCATCATCGCCGCCGCCACATCGCAGGAAGCGATGATGGCATACTGAGGGCTGGTTGAGGTATGCATCAAATACGCCTCGTTAAAACAGTGGCGATCGAGCGCACGATTTTTTGACTCCTGCACCAGAATTTGTGAGGCTTGCGACAAACCTGCCAACAACTTATGTGTCGACTGGGTAGAAAAAATCAATGATTCTTCACAGCGCGGACGATCAGCTCCTATCGCATGATAATCGCCATAAAAGTCATGGAAGGCCGCATGAGGCAACCAAGCCTCATCAAAATGCAAGGTGTCGATACGACCGTCCAGCATCTCTTTAATTTCTTCAACATTATAGAGCACACCATCGTAAGTACTCTGGGTAATTGTCAGCACCCGAGGCGCGTTAACTGCATCCTTAGCAAAAGGGTGGCTGGCAATTTTTTTCTGGATATTTTCCCACTCAAATTCAGAGCGCGGAATCGGCCCAATAATACCGTAGTGATTACGGGTAGGAGTGAGAAACACAGGAATAGCCCCAGTCATAATAATCGCATGCAAAATTGATTTATGACAGTTGCGATCAACAATCACGATATCACCAGGAGCCACGGTGGAATGCCATACAATTTTGTTCGAGGTAGAAGTACCATTAGTCACAAAAAACAGATGGTCGGCTTGGAAAATACGTGCCGCATTGCGCTCGCTATCAAACACCGGCCCAGTATGATCCAGCAACTGCCCCAGCTCATCAACCGAGTTACACACATCGGCGCGTAACATATTTTCACCAAAAAACTGGTGGAACATATGCCCTACCGGGCTTTTCAAAAATGCTACGCCGCCAGAATGGCCAGGACAGTGCCAGGAATAAGAGCCGTCTTCGGCATATTTAGTCAAAGCACGGAAAAATGGTGGCGGTAAAAAGTCAAGATACGACTTGGCTTCACGCAATACGTGCCTGGCAATAGACTCAGGCGTATCTTCAAACATGTGGATAAAGCCATGCAGTTCGCGCAATACATCATTAGGTACATGACGGCTAGTACGGGTTTCACCGTAGAGGAAAATGGGAATATTCACGTTGCGAGAACGCACGCCCTGTACAAAAGCCCTCAATTCACCAATCGTCGCATCGATCATGTCTTCTGCAAATTGCTCATCGTCAACCGAAAGAATAAACGCCGAAGCTCGGCTTTGCTGCTGTACAAAACCAGTCAGATCGTTATAGCCTGTGACACCCACAACATCGGTGCCATGGGACTGTATAGCATCAGCCAAGGCGCGGACACCGAGGCCACTGCTATTCTCGGAACGGTAATCTTCATCAATAATGATAACGGGGAACTGCAGGCGCATTAAGCCTCCAAAAATGGAATAAAATTCGGACCACTCACTCAAGTAGCTAAGGGGTTGGACTCACCAGTAAAAAGTCACCATAACACCATCAGTTTACAATCTGATATGGCTAGCGGTGATTGTAAAACATTTTACCGGTGTCTAATACATAGACGATAAAGAAGATGCACCTCAAACAGCTGCTGCAAGCGACAAAGACAGGCTAGTGACTCATCGGCCGCTTAACCTCCGCCTCCCGAAATAAATGCGTAACGCGGTTAGTTATATCGCTCTGAAATATCTTTTCGTACTTAACATCAAATACATAAGCCATGGAGCGTAGACGAATAGCTAAACGCTTTGCTACTTCGACCTCCTGCATGGTAAAACCAACATCTTTTTTAAGATAAGCAAACCGGCTAGTGACAATCACCTGCCGTACAATATCCTTGGCCTGCTCCAAATCTGCGTCCAGAGCCAGATGAAAATCCGTCACCACCATCATATCCATCATCCCCATATTACCCGACGACACAACATCAGTAATAAATCGAGCATTGGGGATAGTTACAATGTTGTCATCCAGTGTCTGCAGTCGCACCGAACGCAGTGTAATTGCGGTAATCTCACCATAAATATCATTAAATGTGACGCGATCTCCAACCTGAAACGGCCGATCAAACAGCAAAATGACCCCGGACACCAGCGAAGCAGCAACGTCTTTAAGCGCGAACCCCAAAGCCACAGCAGCAGAACCTGCAACCGCAATCAAAAACTCTTTAGGTGGATTCAATACACCACTAACCAGCATAACTGTGCCACCGATATATAAGATAAAGCTAACCAGAGTTCTGATCTGCATGATCAAAAAACGCCGCGACGGGAACCGCGTCATCAGGCTTTCACTCATTCGTCGAATACACCAATTCACCAGCCAAATAACCAACAGGCCGGTAAAAAATAAAGAAATAGTGCCAACATTCAACATGCTAGCAAGCACATCAAACGGAGCAGTTAAATCATTTTCATTCATGTAATAAGTTCTTCCGCGCAAGAAATTTTGTAATCGTGGGAAACCAGAGCGGTACGATTCGATAGCGACGATTAACACTGCGCTCAACAAAACCAGTATCAAACGCTGTTTTCAACGCCGAGCGAACAACACCTTGTGGCATCGCCGTAGCGGCAATCAATTCATCACTGGTCATATTCTCATGCAGCACCAATGCAGCATAAACAAAATGTAGCTCCTCACCACAGCGTTCCAGCACCGAACTGTTTACCTCTGCGGGCAAACCAACTGTCACCGCTTTGCTTTTAACGGTCACCGAGCTTAACCACATCTGCATCGCCACCATGGGATTGCCACGACAAGCATCCCACAGCAGGCTAAAGTATAATTGTTCAGCATTGCGAATGCTGCCCGCCTCAGGGCCCCGAGTTGACAGTAAAATACTATCGTAACTAATTTTAAAACCACTAAGCTGATTGCGTGACAACACCAGCGAGCGAATATCATTTTGACTCCAGGGCTGTGTTTTTAATACAGCACTGAATTGGTAACCTTTGCCAAAAACATTACTTAAATATGCCCAGCTCTGATTATTAATCACAATCACCCAAAAAATATTATTCACCCGCGCATGGGTCAAACTGAGCAGCGTTTCCCAACCCGAAAGCCCACCTACTTCACGCAAAAAGAAATTCTGTCCATTTTCTAAAATAACAATGGTGGGCCTACGCTCATCATCTGTTTTAACCAGCGCCGCAGCACCTTCGCTCAAGTCAATATCCAAGGCTGCGCCAAGCAATGTTTGCACCCCCTCTACGGTGGTCGTTTTTGCGGGCACATCAATACAGTGAATATCCAAATTTTCATGCTCATCCACTAATTTTTCACACAAACGGTTAATAACAGTGGTCTTGCCCGCTCCTCTCTCACCGGACAATAATAAGGTATTTTCTTCTGAGCGCGCCTCCAGCCAAGGAGTCAAGCTTTGCTCCAGAGTGTCCTGTAAGTCAACGTTAATAAAGGGGCGCTTTTCTTCACTATCAGCAGCCGCGACAAACCAATGCTGATATTGCTCAAACGCATTTTGTTCCGACTCGACAATATCTTCGCCATTGTAGGCGCCAGAGCGCAATTTAAAACTGCGCGCCATTAATGTTCGGTACCAGTCAAAATCGACCATACCCTTATGAATAAAACCAACAAGAATCGCCACCAACAACAATGGCGTTAGCAGTGGCGCAAAGATTAAAAACAAGCCCCTTGATAATACCCACTCCACACTACTATCGAGCGCCGCAGGGGTAAAAGATTGTAGGGATAAGATAAACTCTCGCTTTCGCGGTCTTAACAACATGCCTATAGCAATAAACAAAACAATTAACGATAAGCTATCCAACATGTTGACTAATAACGAAGGGCCGATTGCCAACACCGCCAGGTCCTTTAGTAACCATGGTAAGATGACTAACCGCGCCGAACGTCTGACCTGAGTTTCAGTGAGCTTTATTTGCTGCTCATTTAAATACTCCCCTGCCTGCTGAACGATGCGAAACGTCAACCATTGGCCAATTAAACGCATAAGACTGTAAACAATATACAGCCGCGCAAAGGGAATTAAAGGCATCAACAATACTAGGTGGTACTGTTTAAACATAATGGCGATAAGACTTAAGCCCAACCAGCCTAACAACCAAGGAAACAACACCGACGCAGAAGAAGTAAATCGGCTGATCTGGCGATGCATACGACTTTTACGATTATTACGGGCATAACTAGCTTGCAAGGCAGCGCAGGAGGCTTTGATTCTGTGAACCAGCCAAGCCAACAGCACAAAGGCTGACACCCAAAAAATATTCAAACCCCTGAAAAAAACGCCAAACAACCGCACTTTCAACATGCCCAGACTGGCGATAACCGACACTCGTATCGATATAAAGCCATTGGATTATACTGCGGATAGCCAGCAACTCATTTTCTAACAACGCCTTATCGCCGCCTTTTAACGACAAGCGGAACTGCTTAAACAGGGCTGGCTGCGATACCCATAACCAGCTGCGCAGATGATTAAGCTCACTGCTTAATACCAAATGGTCCAACCAGGCAATACGATAATGATCCTCGATCGCAGCCCTGACGTTCGGTTGCAACACTTTGAGCATAGCTGGCTGAGGCTGAAAAAACTGCTCAGACAATGAAAAAACTTGCTGCCACAACTCAACCCACGGAGTCATATTGTTGTCGATATTATTTATTCGCAACGTGGGTAAAAGATGGAAAAATACGCGCCGCTGCTCGTGCAGAGAAGCCTGTAATGCATCAATTGCAGCAATGACTTCTATGGACTCGGGCTTATTTATCAGACTGTGGATATATTTTTCATGCTTTAACAGACGCTGGCGAGAGCGCCAAACACTTAAAATAGCTGCACGCGCAACCTCCGACTGATCCCCCCAAAAGTCTTTGCGTAAACGATTTATCTGTTGTTTCTGCCAAATAATGGCATCTTGCACCCTGCTATAATCTTGCTGTAAAGACTCGCAACGAAGTGATGCCGGCACAACAACGGTTTCAACCGTATCTGCGGCCCCGGACAACAGCGCCTGCAACTCTGACGACGTAAAGGTTTCAGTTGACTCCCCTTTGACTATTGCGTCAATCTGAGAGGCCGTGCCCTCGAAACGTTTAAGCTGACGCTGCAAACTGTCCAAATAATCCTGCTCGTCCCGGCATACATCACCGCCTACTGGTAACTCTTCACTGCAAGCCACAGTTGAGCATAACCCCAGCAAAAACAAGCATAGAAACAGCTTAATACGCGACATCATAGAATATTGACGAGGAAATTTTAAAGTTAACACGACCGACATATTATTGTTTTTCTCCGACAATCAAAAATACTCAACGAGGGCCGATAGTGCCAATCAACCATCGCGATCCATGGATGGAACCATGTTCCCCATTCATCGAACCACTATTTTCCACCCACAGTATACTGCGCGACGAATAGTTATCGATCTATCAGTAGAGTAAAAAATAGAATTAATGGAGAAAGGTTACAGCAATCCCGCCAAAAACAGTATTTAGCAGCATGAATTGGGTGTTAGTGTTAATGCCAGCTCTAGATTTTAATCAAAGCTGGCCGAAAACTTCATTGTTAGATACTTTTTATTCTTTTCAGTCACGGGCAACAAGGCCTAAAAACCTCTTGAACATCCCTATTAAATCAAACACCCTGCAGCCCTTCCATTAATAAGCAGCAAAGCTAGTCAGCGGCCTCCAGATGTTGATTAATCCGTAACGCCAACAGCGTACAGGCCACCGCAGAAATCAGGTAAAACGTCACTGCCGATAGACCAAAGTGCATGGATAAACCCAAGGCAATGACAGGCGCGAAAGCTGCACCAAACAACCAGGCCAAATCCGAAGTCAGCGCCGCTCCTGCGTAGCGGAAACGACGCTCAAAATTCGCCGTTACCGTACCCGAAGCCTGACCATAGGAAATACCGAGCAGGGCAAAGCCAATCAAAATAAAGGCATCTTGCATAATCGCCGAACCGCTCAGCAGCAGCGGCACAAACAGTGCGAAAATACCGATCAGTACAGCCATAATCGCTACGGTGGTGCGCTTACCAATACGATCGGCAATAACTCCCGAGGCGATAGTGGCGATTATCCCAATACCAGCCCCAACGACCTGAACAATAAGGACTTTACTGATTTGCTGAGATTCGCTAAGAAATATCCATGACAAAGGGAAAATAGTCACAATATGGAATAACGCGTAACTGGCCAAGGCTGCGAAGGCTCCCAGAAAAATATTAGGCCCCTGCTTATCCAGTAATTCACGGGTGCTGATCGGCTCCAGCTCACTCTCCTCCAGCGCCGCCGTGTACTCTTCGGTGAGCACCAGGCGAAGGCGAGCAAACAACGCTACCACGTTGATAGCAAAAGCAACAAAAAAGGGATAACGCCACGCCCAATGCTGAAAATCTTCCTTACTTACGCTACTAATCAAATAGAAAAATAATAGGTTGGCGATCAGAAAACCCACCGGCGCGCCCAACTGCCCGATCATGGCATACCAGCTGCGCTTAGACCGGGGGGCATTCAAGCCTAACAACGAAGGCAAGCCATCCCATGAACCACCCAAAGCAAAACCTTGCAAAATACGAAACAGCGCGAGCAATAAGATTGACGTCCCACCCAGTGTCTCATAACTCGGCAGGAAGGCTATGCCAGCAGTGGCCGTACCGAGAAGAAACAGCGCCGACGTGAGCTTTACACTACGTCCCCAGCGACGCTGAATTGTCATGAACAAGGCCGTACCAAAAGGCCTGGCGATAAAAGCCATAGAGAAGATAGCAAACCCGTACAAAACCCCCTCTAGGGCGCTGACAAAAGGAAAGAAAACACTGGGGAAAACCAGTACACAAGCTATCCCAAAGACGAAAAAATCAAAGTGTTCAGAAGCTCGACCGATGACCACACCGATAGCGATTTCGCCCGGTGCCAAGGATGAGTGCCTCGCAGGAGTCTCGGTATCAATTGCTGAAGAGATATTATTTGTATTGGCCATGGTTCGGCAGTCTTCCGTAAGTTTCAAAAGTTAATTTGCAGGTTACCCTTATTGACGGCAAGCTGCCATAGGACAAATTGTCCAATTCTATCCTCGCATTACTTGGCTTAAACTCGCCACCTTCCACCAATATCTGGACTTGCGAGTAACGATGTCGATCCCCAGAACGCTAACCAAAACTACTCTTACGGCAATCGCGATGGCGACACTATCCGGCTGCGATACCGTTGTTCTGTCACCCTCCGGCGATATTGCTGCGCAACAGGCGAGCCTTATTGTATGGGCGACGATTCTCATGTCGATAGTGGTAGTGCCTGTCATCGTGCTTACCCTCTTATTTGCCTGGCGCTATCGTGCGTCTAACAAATCCGCCACCTACTCACCCGACTGGGATCACTCCACCAGCCTGGAGTTAGTAATTTGGGCCGCCCCTCTGGCCATTATTATAGCCCTGGGCGCATTAACCTGGGTGAGCACCCACCAACTTGACCCATACCGCCCTCTCGATCGCATCGAGGCAGGCCGACCTGTACCAGAAGGCATGGAACCATTGGTCGTTGAGGTAGTGGCGATGGATTGGAAGTGGCTATTCTTTTACCCAGAGCAAGGTATTGCTACGGTCAACCAATTAGCTGCACCCGTGGATCGCCCGATCAAATTCAAGATCACGTCCACTACCATGATGAATTCCTTCTATATACCAGCACTGGCGGGACAAATTTACGCGATGGGCGGCATGGAAACACAGTTACACGCGGTCATTAACAAAGCGGGGGATTATGAAGGTTTCTCTGCTAACTACTCAGGGGCGGGCTTTAACGGTATGCGTTTTCGCTTCCTTGGCATGTCCGAAGACAATTTTGAACAGTGGGTCGCCAAAGTGAAAAGCGCAGATGACGCGCTCAGCCGCAGCGCTTACAAAGTGCTGGCAAAACCGAGTGAGAACAACCCTGTTCACTACTACAGCAAAGTAGCGCCGGGGCTTTACGACGCCATCCTCAATCGCTGCGTAGACCCTGGCACCGTGTGCATGAAAGACCTGATGTCAGCCAGCCACCACGGCGGCCACCATCAAGACGCGGAGTCAAATGACAAGCAATCAACACCAGACAACAGCAGCAATCACGATATGCACCAAGAGGCACACCATGCCCACTAAATGCCTATCGATATCTGATTGGATTGCTAGCAGTCTATTCCATCCACTGAAAAGCGCCAGGGGCGCCGGTAACTCTCATGTCTGAACAGTTAGACCTCAGCACGCTTATTTTCGGCAAGCTCAGTCTGGAAGCTATTCCCTATCACGATCCCATTCTTTTGGCGACCTTTGCCATGATGGCTCTCGGCGGCATTGCGCTGTTGGCGGTGCTGACCCACTACAAAGTCTGGGGATATTTATGGACTGAATGGTTTACCAGTATCGACCACAAGCGCATCGGCGTGATGTATATGATTCTTGGTTTAATCATGATGTTACGCGGCTTTGCCGATGCTCTAATGATGCGCATTCAGCAAGCTATAGCCTTTGGTGATGCCACTGGCTATTTACCGCCGGAGCATTACGACCAGATTTTTACCGCCCACGGCGTTATCATGATTTTCTTTGTGGCCATGCCCTTTGTGGTTGGTCTGATGAACTTTATTGTACCGCTGCAAATCGGTGCTCGCGACGTTGCCTTCCCGTTTCTTAACAACCTGAGCTTCTGGCTAACGTCAGCAGGCGCCGGACTGGTGATGGTGTCGTTATTTATTGGGGAGTTTGCCAAATCTGGCTGGCTGGCCTATCCGCCATTGACGGGGATAATGCAAAGCCCTGGAGTCGGGGTAGATTATTATATCTGGGCCCTACAGATAGCGGGGGTCGGTACGCTGTTATCAGGGGTCAACTTCACCGTCACCATTATCAAAATGCGCGCACCAGGCATGAGTTTAATGAAGATGCCGGTGTTTACCTGGACAGCATTGTGTACCAACATCCTGATTGTAGCGGCCTTCCCTGTATTAACCGCAGTTTTGGGACTACTGACGCTAGACCGCTACCTCGATATGAACTTTTTCACCAATGATCTTGGCGGTAACGCCATGATGTACGTGAACTTGATCTGGATCTGGGGTCACCCCGAGGTTTATATCTTGATCCTGCCAATCTTTGGTGTGTTCTCCGAGATTGTATCGACCTACAGTGGTAAGCGCTTATTCGGCTACTCCTCTATGGTCTACGCAACACTGGTTATTACCATCTTGTCCTACTTGGTGTGGCTGCATCACTTCTTCACCATGGGGTCAGGTGCCACAGTTAACAGCTTCTTCGGCATCACCACGATGATTATTTCGATACCGACTGGCGCCAAAATCTTTAACTGGCTGTTTACCATGTACCGTGGCCGCATCCAGTTTGAAGTACCCATGCTCTGGACTATCGGCTTTATGATAACCTTCGTAATTGGCGGTATGACCGGCGTACTGCTGGCCGTACCACCAGCAGACTTCGTATTACACAATAGCCTGTTCCTGATTGCTCATTTCCATAACGTGATCATTGGTGGCGTGGTATTCGGTGTCTTTGCGGCGATTGCTTACTGGTACCCGAAAGTCACCGGCTACAAACTCGATCCATTCTGGGGCAAGGTCTCATTTTGGTCCTGGCTAGTCGGCTTCTACCTCGCATTTATGCCGCTATACATGCTGGGCTTCATGGGTGTAACACGCAGAATGAGCCACTTTGATGATCCATCATTACAGATCTGGTTCCAAGCTGCTCTCGTCGGTGCGGTCTTGATCGCCGTAGGGATTGCAAGCTTCTTAATCCAGCTTTATGTGAGCTATAAAAAACGCGACTCTCTACGCGATGTAACAGGCGACCCATGGGGCGGCCGTACTCTGGAGTGGTCAACCTCATCGCCACCACCACAGTACAACTTTGCCTTTACCCCAAAAGTGTATGACAACGACGCTTGGTGGCACATGAAAACCCATGGTTTTGAACGCCCTACTAGTGGTTTCTTGCCCATCCACATGCCAAAGAATACCGCCGCAGGTATCATCCTGTCAGGCATCAGCGCGGTGCTTGGCTTTGCGATGATCTGGCATATGTGGCTACTCGCTGGAGTATCCTTTGCAGGCTTAATTATCGCGATAATTGTTCATAGCTTTAACTACAAACGTGACTACTACATCCCCGCTGAAGAAGTAGCAAAAGTCGAAGCCCAAAGAAACGAGGTGCCTGCTTAAGATGTCTAATTCCGCAGTAATATCGGCCGCCAACCCAGCCGACAAGTTTGACTTTTTAGTACGTGATGATAGTCATCATGTACCCAATGGCAGCTTGCTGGGTTTTTGGATTTACCTGATGAGCGACTGTCTCATCTTCGCTGCCCTGTTCGCTACTTACGGCGTACTCAGTCAAAATTACGCAGGTGGCCCATCGGGTGCAGCCCTATTTGACCTGCCTCTGGTTGCACTGAATACCGCCTTTTTGCTGTTCTCGTCCATTACCTACGGTTTTGCCGTGCTGCAAATGCAGCAGGGTAAACTGCCTGGCACGATGATCTGGCTAACAATCACTGGCTTATTCGGTGCCGCCTTCCTCGGCTTAGAGCTGTACGAGTTTTACCACCTTATCCTCGAAGGTGCTGGGCCACAACGCAGTGCGTTCCTGTCCTCCTTCTTTGCACTGGTCGGCACTCACGGGCTACACGTTAGCTTTGGCATCATCTGGTTGATCACATTGCTGTTTCAACTACGTAAGCACGGCCTCACCGGCGCCAACCGTCGTCGCGTGTTCTGCCTGTCGATGTTCTGGCACTTTCTCGACGTCATCTGGATTGGCGTATTCACCATTGTTTACCTGATGGGGTCCCTGACATGAGCACACAACACGAAAACAGCTCTGAGCACCATAATCACCACGACGATCACCACAACTACGTTGAAGGTGCCCCACACAGCACTTTCAGCGGCTATATGATTGGTTTTATTGCCTCCGTTATTTTGACCGCCATTCCGTTCTGGCTAGTCATCGGCGATGTACTGTCCACTCGCAATGCCACCGTTCTCGTTATCCTCGGCTTTGCCTTAGTACAGATCATTGTGCACATGGTTTACTTTCTACACATGAACTTTCACTCTGAGAGCGGCTGGACCATGCTCTCGTTGATATTCACGCTGGTGTTATTGTTTATAACCATAGCAGGCTCGCTCTGGGCGATGTACCACATGAACGTGAACATGATGCCTTCGATGATGCCCTCAATGTCCGGCGGCTCCTAAACCCCACGCCGGTATTAACCCCTTAATACTGATCTTTTAGCAGATACGCTATGACTAAACGCCGCACGCTAACACACATAGTGATAAGTCTTTGCGGCGTTACTGCCTTTATCGGTTTCATTGCACTCGGCAACTGGCAGGTGGAGCGTCGCGCCTGGAAGTTAGACCTCATACAAAAGCTGGACGACAGAGTTCACGCCCCTGCGACCTCAGCACCCAGCGTAAGCAACGGGGCCACTGCTAATATGGAGCAGCACGAGTATCGCCACATCTCACTAAGCGGTAAATTCATTCCCCACCACGATACACTGGTAGTGACCGCCACTGAACTCGGCAGTGGTTATTGGGTGCTGAGCCCTTTTCAGCGGAAAAATGGCGACATTGTCTTCATCAACCGTGGCTTTATCGGCCAAGGTATCACCCCCACACCACCTCCCACTGAAGAAGTTCAGCTGACAGGCCTACTGCGGTTAAACGAGCCCAAAGGCAGTGTGCTGCGAGATAATATCCCTGCGCAAGGGCGCTGGTACTCTCGGGATGTAACCGCCATGGCCACCACACTCGGTTTCACCGCCGCACCCTATTTTATTGATGCCGCTCAAGGTGAACCCGGCAGCCCCGGTACGAAAACAGATGCCACCGGCAATGCTGATCCAGTGGGTGGACTCACCGTCATACAATTTCACAACAATCATTTTGTTTATGCGCTGACATGGTACGGGCTTGCACTAATGGTACTCGGCGCAGCCGTCATTGTTCGTAGAGAGCAACACCGTCGATAGGCATCGCACAGCAGCCAATAACCTCAGCCATGTATATACTATGGCAATATGGATCAATGGGCTCACGGGGGATTAATAACCATCAGCACACAAGTAGCCAGCGACAAGCACCTTACACCAGCCCAAACCGAACTCGGCGATAACGACCCAGCGACCCTCAACAAACAGATACGTGAGCTGGTGCAACTACGCTGGGTCGCCGTGCTCGGACAACTACTGACCATTCTAGTCAGTCATTATGTCCTCAAAATAGAGCTGCCGCTGCAGTTAATGCTCGGCGTGCTAGCAGCACTTGCTACATTCAACCTATTGACTGCGCTGCGTCTGCTCCTGCCTCACCGCGTCCATACCATCGAGCTTTTTATTGGCTTGGTGGTCGATATGGGTGTACTCACACTACAACTTTATCTCAGCGGTGGTGCCGCCAACCCCTTCGTATTTCTATACTTACTACAGGTCGGACTGGCGGCTGCACTGATGGCCCCTGTTTACGCCTGGACCCTGCTAGGCCTAGCCACATTGTGCTTTCTCTGGCTGGCTGAGGCAGGCTTGCCATTGGATCTGCCTCAGGATCATCACTTAGGCATACGCAGCTACTATGTTGAAGGTATGCTAATCTGTTTGGTGTTAAACGCAGTGCTGCTGGTTATTTTTATCAACCGGATTAATCGTACCCACCGTGATCGCGATGCGCGCTTGGCAGAACTGCGCCAGCGCGCCGCTGAAGAAGAACATATCCTGCGCATGGGCTTATTAGCCTCTGGCGCAGCCCATGAACTGGGCACCCCACTGGCAACCATCGATGTCATCCTCGGTGACTGGAACCACATGCCCGCACTAACTTCAGATCCGGATTTACATGATGAAATATACGAAATGCAAGCACAAATACAGCGCTGCAAAAGTATTGTCAGCGGCATTTTATTGTCTGCTGGCGAAGCCCGCGGTGAGTCTTCCGGTGAAACAACCCTGTATGAATTTTTTGACGAGCTGACCCGTGAGTGGTGCCTCACCAGAAAAAGCCGCGAATTACGCTTTACCAACCATATTGAACAAGACCTAGACATCGCCTCAGATACGGTATTGAAACAAACCATCTGCAACCTGCTCGATAATGCGCTAGAGGCCTCACCACAATGGATCGAGCTGGACATATCGCAACAAGACAATACCCTGATAATACGTGTGACCGATAACGGGCCAGGCTTTGCCCAAACAGTCTTCGACCGGCTGGGCCAACCCTACCAATCCACCAAAGGCAGACCCGGTAGCGGCCTAGGCCTTTTCCTGGTCTTCAACGTCGCCAGAGTTTTAGGCGGTAAAGTATGGGCACGCAATCGACTAGAAGGTGGTGCCGAGGTTATCCTCAGCCTGCCGCTCGATGCTCTACTATTAAAAGAGAATTAATTCATTGCCTAAGCAGACCCAAAATACCGCCTCGGAACAGCCCCGCAAATTATTGCTGATTGAAGACGATGCCGCTTTTGCCCGCACCCTCGGCCGCTCCTTTGAACGGCGTGGCTACAAAGTCCTCACCACCAACAGCCTCGAAGGGGCATCGACTTTACTGCTTTCACACAGCCCAAACTATGCTGTCGTAGACCTTAAAATTGATGGCGAAGCCTCAGGTTTAGCCTGCGTACAAACCTTACACGAGCACGACCCGGATATGTTGATTGTGGTGCTCACCGGCTATGCTAGCATCGCCACTGCTGTCGAAGCGGTCAAACTCGGCGCCTGCCACTATCTTGCCAAACCGTCGAATACCGATGATATCGAAGCCGCTTTTAATAGCGCCACGGGTAACGCCGAAACTAAAATCAGTGGGCGCACCACCTCGATCAAAACACTGGAATGGGAGCGAATTCACGAAACGCTAGCAGAAACAGGATTTAATATTTCCGAAACCGCCAGGAGGCTGGGGATGCACCGACGAACACTGGCCCGCAAGCTTGCCAAACAACAAATAAAGTAATCAGTTTTACCCAAAAAATCATCATTGTGCAGTAAAAGCAAACATATTCCTCCCCCAATTCGCGAAATAGCTTCACCCCCAAAGAAGATGATTTACTAAATACGTTGTTAATTTAATTAACTACTATAGGCTAAGGTAACGTATCGTTTGATCATCTATCCTAGATAGCGGATCTGCGTCCAACCCTTTTGGTGACCTCAATGGTAAACCTCCGCTTATCTTACCAAACTATCGAATTTGGGAAAGTAGACATACACGTTTGCACTTTACGCAATAATCAAGAGTTTTACGATCCGGCAGGCGTGGCTGAAACACTCGGTATTTCTTCCGCCACCTGGCCTTTATTTGGTGTGATTTGGCCCTCCAGCCTAGTGCTCGCCCACTTTATGTCTGGTTATGACACCGAATCTAAACGCATACTCGAAATCGGCTGTGGTATCGCCTTGAGCAGCCTGTTGCTCAACAAACAACACGCCAACATTACCGCGACAGATTATCATCCCGAGGCAGGAAATTTTTTACTGAGGAATACACTGCTAAACGAAGACCAACCCATCACCTATGAACAAGTAGATTGGAATGGTGGCCTAGATACACTCGGGCTATTTGATGTCATCATTGGCAGTGACTTATTGTACGAAACAGAACACGCCAGTCTATTGGCCAATTTTATTCAACGCCACTCAAAACCAAACTGCGAAGTTATCATTGTTGATCCCGGCCGAGGCGCGAAAAGCAAATTAAGCACAAACATGATCAACTTTGGCTATAGCAGCCACCACCTAAAGCCAAGCCACACCGATTATCTTGAAAAAGCATTCAAAGGATACATTCTAAAATTTACACGCTGATTTTTAATAACGAGCTTAGCCTCAACAGATACCTAGCCACACGGCTACTTTTTATTTGACTCTAATTCAATTTCAGTAGCATAGTGTTTGCCATCCTGATATTTAAAATCAACCTCTAATCGTTGATCAACCTCAATGTCAGCAAACTGTTTAAGACCATCGTCGTAGTCCGTGTTCTCGCTAGTGTAAAATGTAATACCCTGTACTTTAAACGACTGGGCGGCCTGATCAACACTCTCAACAACACCTTCGAGATCATTTGAAAATACCAACGATGAAAAAGTAAGTGCCAAACCAGCCAATACAACCTTATTAATGCTATTCATAACTTATCCTCTAATAAAAATTTACGATGAGAGATGCGAGCTATCAAAACAAAACATTTACAGACATGTGCCAACCTTCATTTGAGAATCCCGCTAGCAACAATTCCGTCTAACTTAGACTACATTACTCGCCGCAGTTCCTCCCCGCCAAACCCTTTAGTTGCTTATCGTGAAGATTCGACAATAAAAGCAACGAACATATCGCCCCAAACAGTGCAAATCCCATGTCGGATTGAGTATCCCAAACATAACCTTGAGTCCCCAAAAATGCTTCGGCACCCGCCCCTGTTACAAGAGCAACCCACCATTCGACTAACTCATAAAAAGCACTGAAAGCCAGACACAATGAAACAACAATAAAGCTGCGCCACCTTCTTCCGTTAATAATATTTTTACGAATCAACACCTCCCGAGCCAACAGCGCAGGCACAAAACCTTGAAAAAAGTGACCGACTTTATCGTAATTATTTCTTTGCGCACCCCACAAGCCGTCAAAAAATGGAACCTCAGCATAAGTATAGTGGCCACCCACCATCAAGATAAGACAATGTATCAGCACCAAAAAATACAACAACGAGGTTAATCGAAAGGTATTGTACGTTGTCGCCAAGAGCACACCGCCAATCAATGCCGGAGCCACCTCAAGCAACCAAGTCAATTGATCCTTTGGGTTTATCCCTGACCAGATTAACACTGTAAAAAATATCACCATCCAAAGATATTTAATGACTCAACTCCTCCCTAAATTAATCTGCCAGAATTAAATAACGATGCGGTTTCAAGCAGCGACTCATTGCTATCATGGTGATACTAATGCACCTCACCGGGCTTTGGCACATCACTCTTACTCACCCCCTGCCCGTCAGAAACTTCTTTTGCCCATTCGTAATCAGCAGCATGGGGCTGTATACCCTCTTGGCTGGCACTCTTTGACGGTGTAAAAGTGAGTTTAGCCAATAGAGGAAAATGATCTGAGCCCATTGACGGCAAACGTCGAATATCTTGCAGGGTAAAATGCTGGCTGTGAAACAAATGATCCAGAGGCCAGCGCACCAATAAAAAATTTGCATGAAATGTATTAAATACCCCACGCCCAACACGCGGATCCAGCAAACCGCTGATTTTACGAAACAGCCGAGTCGTAGGAGACCAGGCGACATCATTAAGATCTCCAGCCACGATTACTGGCTGATCACTCTCAGCTACACTCTTGGCCACAATCACCAGCTCAGCATCACGCTCCGCCGACTCCGGACTTTCTGTTGGGCTTGGTGGGGCAGGGTGAAGAAAATGCATCCGAACTTTATCACCTGAACGCAGCTCTAACACAGCATGTATCGATGGAACATCGGCCTCAACTAGATAACAGATTTCTTGCTGCTCTAAAGGTAACTTTGAATAAACATGCATACCATAGAGGTTATCGAGAGGGCACTTTACACTGTAAGGCATTGTAGCTTCTAAAATTTTGAGCTGATCTTCCCACCACTGATTTGATTCCAGTGTCACGAGAACATCCGGCTGATAGTTATCAACTAATTCAATCAACGCATTGGCATTACGGTTTGGAGTAAGAACATTAGAAGTGAGAATACTAAGCTGCCTCTCGGCACGACGGTCCGTAGATGCTTTAACCTCTTTAGGCCATAAAAAAGTGTAAGGCAATATCCACCACAACTGCCACATTAAACACAGTGTTGTAGCAAAAATCAGTATCTGGGCGCTCACTGCTTGAATATCGAGAAAGTAACAATGAGCGATTAACAACACAGCGATCAATGCCGCAAATTGTAAACGAGGAAAATCCATCCCTCTGACTATCCAATGTGGATTTCGTGATAAGGGGAGCAAAGTGACCAGCAGCGCTAACAGGGTAAAAAATGCGAGTACTAATACCATATTAGGCCCAGTTATTTTATTGAGTTATTTATCAAGCAACATTACTCGCATGTCTGGAAAATCATCAAACGATATGGCCCAAAAACCGAGAGACTTTCGGACCATACCAGTAACGCACTAGGCTTTATCTAATGCCTGGCTAACATCGGCAATGATGTCGTCGATGTGCTCAATACCCACCGATATTCTCACCAAGTCGGCACTCACACCCGCAGCAGCAAGCTCCTCATCGTTCAATTGCCGGTGAGTGGTAGATGCTGGATGGCAAGCCAGTGATTTAGCATCGCCGATATTTACTAGCCGTAAGATCATCTCAAGCGCATCAATAAATCGGGATGCTGACTCCACACCACCAACTATACCAAAACTCAAAATTCCAGAAGCTCTACCTGAAGTAATTTTTTTACAGTTGGCATAATGGGGGCTATCAGCTAATGCCGCATAGTTCACCCACGAAACTTTACTGTGCTGTTGAAGATACTCAGCCAGTTTTTCGGCATTCTCACAATGGCGATCCATGCGCAAGCCAAGAGTTTCTAAACCCTGTAGAAGTTGAAAAGCATTCATCGGCGACAGGACAGCGCCAGTATTTCTTAGTGGGGCCACACGACAGCGACCGATATAGGCAGCAGCGCCTAATGCCTCTGTATATACAACGCCATGATAAGAAGGATCGGGCTCATTTAAAATCGCAAAACGAGCTTTATTTTTAACCCAATCAAACTTGCCAGAGTCAACAATCGCACCACCCACTGAGGTGCCATGGCCGCCAATATATTTAGTAAGAGAATGCACTACGATATCAGCCCCCAACTCAAATGGCCGACATAAATAAGGCGTGGCCACGGTATTATCAACAATCAATGGCACACCATGTTTATGTGCTATTTCTGCCAAGCGAGCAATATCTACCACATTGCCTGCAGGATTACCGATAGACTCACAAAAAACCGCTTTGGTTTTTTCGTCAATTGCTTTTTCGAAACCTTCAAAATCATCATAAGAAATCATCCGAGCTTCAATACCCTGCCTAGGCAAAGAATGCGCAAACAGATTATAAGTACCACCATAAACTTGGCTAGTACTAACAATATTATCACCCACCTCACAGATACATTGCAGCGCATAGGTAATCGCAGCCATACCAGAGGCAACACATAGAGCGCCGATACCGCCCTCCATCGCAGCAATACGCTTTTCTAACACATCCGTTGTTGGGTTCATGATGCGGGTGTAAATATTGCCCGGCACTTTCAGGTTAAATAAATCTGCGCCATGCTGAGTATCATCAAAGGTGTACGAGGTTGTCTGATAAATTGGCACCGCAGCAGCCTTGGTTGTCTCTTCAGATTTATACCCTTCATGTAAAGCAATTGATTCCAGTTTCATAGTGATCCTCTACTTATTAATTAAAATACAGACTAAAAAAATTTATAAAAAGCGGCTCAAAGCAATTCTTTTCGCAACTGCGCAGGGCTTTTTGGCGACAGCAAGCCCGGCGCAATATCAAACACTGTTTTTGCACCCACCTCACCTGAACCTGCCAATCGATGTACTGCACGAGCGTAAGCAACTAACACACTAGCAGTAGACTCCGGATTGCTGCCCAGTGCGAGCGAATACTCGATGGTTTGCTTACTTACACTGGCCGGATCACGACAACTGAATACACCCACTAGGCGCATATCCGAATTTTGCTTCAGCGCAGCTTCAACGTCCCATCATAAATTACCATAACCAGCAATGGCCACCCTGATAGGCTGAGCCATAACTAACCACCTTGGATACAATTTAAAAATATAGCTCATGCAACAAACGATGCCATGCACCTTGTTACCATTAATCTCCTTTGTAGTACTTTTAGCTTCAGCATAACCAAAGTAACCCTTCCATCCAAGTAAATTGGACATCGAACCAAACGGGTAAAACTACTGAAGACAAACATCAATTCGCTAAGCAACTAATATAGTGCACGCTGGGCAGAAACTTGTAGAAACAGTAACCAGACCTTTATCACTGATACCACATGCAGCTAACCGGTGAAGGGCTGCTACCGCCCTCCCTTAGAACCACGCATATTAGCCTATGCACTAGCAGCGAGACTTAGAATACATCCTATTAAAATTAAACAACGCTATTGCCAGCTCAAACCAACACTTGCCGTGTGCTAGCAATATAGTGATGGATCTGGCGCTCAGTATCGGTGTCAATCATAACATCTGGACGGCGACCGTTTGGACAGGGCATTTGTGGCGTTGTGCCGAACAACCGACAGATTAAAGGACGCTCGGTATACACAGTGCATCCATTAGGGCCAAGGTGTACGCACTGAAGCTCCTCTAATGCCGCTTCATGTTCGGCGTCAGTTTTTACCGGCAGACGCGACATTTCTTCCGAAGAAGTCGTTACCGGGCCGCAACAGTCATGGCAACCCGGCACGCAATCAAACGATGGAATGCGTTCCCGCAGACTCGCGATAATATCTCGATTCTTGTACATCTATACCCACCACTTATGCCGTTCACTACGGCTATTTTCTCATACTTGATTTGACGCTTTTTATCGCTCTTTTACTTTATCTTATTGCTCAACTAGCGGTTCAACTCATAGGCACACATATTGACTGCCGCGGCCAAATTAAGTGATTCCAGCACACCGTTACCGTGAATCGAAAAGGATTCCACCGCCAAACTCGCCAGCTGCTCATGGGGCACCCCACGCGCCTCATTACCAAACACAAAGCAGCGGTGGTCGGTAAATTGCGGTGACGATAGCGGAAGCCCTTCGATATCCAGGCAAGCGAATCGATCAAAGCGTGTCTGCAGCGTACTCAACGAAACATCCACCTCAATGGGCACATTAAAAATTGCCCCCATACTGGCTCGCACAACTTTAGGGTTATAAGGATCAACGCTATTAGGGCTCAGCACACAGTTAAAACCACCAAACCAGGCAAGAGTGCGTAAAATGGTACCCAGGTTGCCGGGGTCCTGTATCTCGTGCAGATAGATAGTGCGCTCGTTACTGCCATTTTGCGGTGGTGTTAAAACGGCACTAATAGGCACCACGGCAACAATACCCTGTGGTGATTTGGTATCGGCTATTTGCTGCATTTTTTTGTCAGAAACTCGCATCAGCTCGAAATCTGTTTGTACAACACCGTAGCTCTCACTGGCATACAGCGTGGCTGCCCTTAATAAAGGATTGGCTTTAGCGGCTTTTTCCAGCTCTAAAATAAGGTGCTCACCCTCCACCAAAAAATAACCCAGCTCATTGCGATACTTTTTTTGGTGAAGCTTTTTTATATCATCCAATCTCATCGGGATTCGCTCGCAAAATCATCCCATATGCTTATCGCCAGTGGCTCGGCACGACTATCAAGAAGTAAGACTAATTCGGTAAGTCGGATCATAAAATGGGCCTAGCCGGCGACTCCGGCAAAGATGAATAAGACAATATAGCTAAGCGTAGAGCCGCCAGAAACATAAAATAGGCCCATTGTACCTGCGAAGCATGTACCGGTGAAAGATTGTATTAGCTACGCCCGTTAATTCGGCTACCCATCATTCAACCTTTTTCAGGCATCATCGAGCCGGACCTGACTGTTACCGCTCAGCCGCAGAATGCGTATAATGTCTTCACCCTTCATTCCCTCGCGCGAGTATCAGAGTAGTAACATGGCAAGATCTAAAAGCAGCAACCAGTGGCTCAGCGAGCATATTAATGATCCCTATGTAAAACGCGCCCAAGCCGACGGCTACCGCTCGCGCGCCAGCTACAAGCTCCTTGAGCTGATCAACAAAGATAAACTCGTACGCCCCGGCATGATGGTGATGGATCTAGGTAGCGCCCCAGGAGGCTGGTCACAAGTGGTGGCACCCTTAGTAGGCGCCAAAGGGCGCGTCATTGCCTCCGACATCTTACCCATGAACTCTATGGCCGACGTGGATTTTATTCAGGGCGACTTTACCGAAGATGCGGTGTTTGATGAAATTATGGCCGCTGTGGGCGACACCCCTGTGGATTTAGTCATCTCAGACATGGCGCCTAATATTAGCGGCGTAAATGCTGCTGACCAGGCATCGTCCATGTATCTGGTTGAACTTGCGCTGGACATGGCTAGACAAGTACTCAGGCCAAAGGGCTGCTTTGTTGCCAAGGTATTTCAGGGAGAAGGCTCTGAGGAGTATCTGAAGGATGTGCGTTCATCCTTTGACAAAGTGATGATTCGCAAACCAGACGCTTCACGCCCCCGCTCTCGTGAGGTCTACTTCGTTGCTAAGGGTTTTAAAGGCTAGCGCTTTACAGAATCAGCCCTCAATAGGCCACTAACGGCTACGTTTGTTGGGGGTTGAGCGCACGGATTTATGCCGCTCACTGCTATTCGGTTTTTTCTTAGATCGAGCTTCAACTTTATTGCCAACACTACCCCTTGCTTGGTCACTGGCCTTGTGCCGAGAGGGCTTTGCGGACGTTTTTCTACCTGCTGAGGACTCTTTTTTGCCTGCAAAGGGCTCCTTTCTTCCCGCTGAAGCCCCTTTTCTACCTGCTGAGGGCTCTCTGTCCACTGACGGTTTTCTACCCGCTGACGGTTTTCTACCCGCTGACGGCTTTCTACCCGCTGACGGCTCCTTCCTACCTACCTTTGGCGCCCCCTGTCCACTGGCTTTTGGGCCACTGCGCGGTGATTTATTTTGCTTGCGTCCCTGTGAACTCCTACGTCCAGCAGGTGCCTCTGTCGGTGAATTCTCCACAGCGGCCAGCAGAGTCTTCATCTCTTTGTCGGTAAGGTCTCGCCACTCACCGATCGACAGACCCTTCAAATCCACATTCATAATCTTGACGCGCTCAAGCCGCACCGCATCGTAGCCGAAGTACTCACACATCCGGCGAATCTGACGATTAAGACCTTGCACCAGCGTAATTCTAAATACCGTGGGAGTCTCTTTAATGACCTTACACTTTTTAGTCTTGATGCCCAGTATAGGCACCCCCTGACTCATACCTTCAATAAAATCAGCGCGGATCGGTTTATTAACCGTTACCAAGTACTCTTTTTCATGATTATTACCCGCGCGTAGTATCTTATTGACCAAATCACCATTGTTGGTTAAAAAAATCAGCCCTTGAGAGTCTTTATCCAAGCGCCCAATGGGAAAAATTCTGGTGCTGTGGCGAACAAAATCAACAATATTATCTCGCTCGCTACTCTCAGTAGTACTGACAATACCCACCGGCTTATTAAGTGCAATAAAGACTAAATCCTCCACCTCCCGAGGTTCAATAAGCTGACCATTCACCCTAACCTCATCGCCCGGCGCAACCTGATCCCCCACTTTGGCGCTTTTACCATTCAAAAAAACATTGCCCTGCTCAATATATCGGTCCGCATCCCTGCGCGAGCAGATACCACTTTCACTAATGTACTTATTCAGGCGTATGGAAGACGTATTGAACATAGGTTTTTGACTTGTAAATAATGAAAGATAAAGCGAGATAGACCTAACTGGCCACTATATAGCAAAGCCAGAAAACCCAACGAAAATGACGATGAGATGGATTATACCGCACAACAGCAGGCAAGAGAAAAAGCGCTTGAATACAAAATCTGTGTCACCATAAGATTAGGGCGCGTACATCGCCAAAATGCCACACAAGCTACTTTTTACGCCGAAGATGAATTAAAAACCATCCATAGCACGACAATAAAAACCACTGGCCAGAATCAGTTCAGCGCTAATCAATGCAAAACCCAGCAACACGCATCCAATACTCTGCGGCATTAACTACTCCCCCTTTAGCGAACTCCTTCTACTATTTTTCTGGCCTATTACAGCCACACCTGAAATGATCACTACAGCAGCTCTGTCGGTAGCAGTCTCACCAAAGCTGATAATGATAGCCATATCAGCACGGATAGCCGCATATAGTTCACGGTTAAGTACAATTTATCCCGTGGCAACTTACGGGTAAAACTATAAATCACATATCTATAGAGGTGATAATATGAGTTATTTTATGTCTAGTTCATGGCGCTTTGCGCAAACACTCGTGATCAGCTTGGCGCTGGCTTGTAGTAGCACGGTACACGCGGTTGAGTTAAGCAAAAAAAACATCGAGGCAGCACTAGATGCCGCCTACAAGAAATACCAGGGACTCGAAGAAGGCGCCAATGCCGACTATATCCCCGCACTAGCCAAAGTTGACTCAAATATCTATGGCATCGCTCTGGTCACCACCGACGGTAAAATTTATACCAAAGGTGATATAAAATCTGAAGTCTCTATCCAATCAATTTCCAAAGTCTTTACCGCGGCACTTGTCATGGACCAATCGGGCCCGGAAGCTCTCGCCGAAAATACAGGGGTTGATGCGACCGGCCAAGCTTTTAATTCAATCGTGGCTATCGAGCAATATCGAGGTGCAGAAATGAATCCGCTGGTCAACGCTGGCGCGATAACCACAACCAGCATGGTCACAGGTAAATCCTACGATGAAATCTGGAATAAAATAGCGCAAACCTATAATGCCTTTGCCGGGCGCAAGCTAACCGTGCAGGAAGATATTTATCAATCAGAAGCTGCCACCAACCAGCGCAATCAGGCCATTGCCCATTTGATGTTTGCCTACGGCCACATCAAGCAAGAGCCCGTACGTGCCACCGATATTTATACCCGCCAATGCTCGGTTGGTGCTAACGCAAAGGATTTGGCCTTGATGGCAGCGACGCTGGCAAATGCAGGCAAGAACCCTGTCACTAACCAACAAGTGATGATCCCTGCCAATGTACCGGAATTATTAGCCCTAATGGCAACAGCGGGCTTATATGACGACGCAGGTAAATGGCTGTATAAAACAGGATTACCTGCCAAAAGTGGTGTTGGCGGCGGCATCATTGCCGTATCTCCTGGCAAATTCGGTATTGCCGTTATTTCACCACCCTTAGACAAAGCCGGTAACAGTGTTCGCGCACAAAAAACTATTGCTGATATTTCCATGGCACTGGGCGGCAATCCATATGATGTGAGTTATTAATCTCTCCTTCGGGAATGATTGAACGCGACCTATTTCAATGAATAAGCGGCGAGGCTCAACCGCTGCCGCTCGCTTAATAAAAATGGCGGCATCGGCGGGTTAGGTGCTAACAAATAATCCGCCAAGCTCTGGTGACTATAACGTTGCGCAAGATTTAATAAAGGCTTGCCATTTTGATTACCGTCACCATTTAATAGATGACAGTCGCTACAGCCTTGATCCTTATAAAGCACCGCGCCTTGCCGCTCCAGAGCTTGTTGCTCCGCAACCGACAGCGAATGCCAATACGAATCATCCTGTGTAACTGCCGAGGCATCAGTCAGCTTGTTTTGCACAACCCCGTAACAAGCACGGTAGATAGTGCCAGAGTAATCGTCAGAGACATAAACACAACCGTCTGGGCCTTCCGCCACATCCACCGGGCGACCGATAATATTACCGTTGACGTTAAATCCGCTCATAAAATCCCTAGCGGTAATGTTTCCATCCTCCTGCCAATGCAAGGAAACCACTTTATAGCCATCGGGCTCACGGCGATTCCATGAGCCGTGTAAAGCAACCAAAGCACTACGCTCATAACCGGCGGGCATTACTGCCTTACGAATAAACCTCATACCTAGTGGTGCGTTATGCGCACGAAAGCCAAATACTGGGGAGCGTGCCTGGGCTAATAATTCACCCTCCCCTTCACCCAAATCCGGGTCAAGATCGCCGAAACCATTGATATACGGCCAACCATAAAAACCATCCTCCACAATATGATTGAGCTCGCATACCGGGTAATCATCGCCAAGCAAATCGCGGCCATTATCTGTGGCATAAAAACCACCATCCCAAGGAGCAAAGTCCAAGCCGACACTGTTGCGCAAACCACTGGCAAAAACCTTAGCGCGACTACCATCGAGATCAAAACGCATAATCGTAGCACGACGATCGTCTTCTTCCTCACAGACATTACAAGTCGAACCTATGCTCAAGTAAAGCTGATCATCTTTAATACGAATAGACTTAGTCCAATGATTACCGCCATCGGGAAGGTCTTGAATAATAACTTGATAAACACCAGACAGAGCACCCTTATCATGATCAAAAGGCACACGACCAACAGCATTGGATTCAGCTACATAAAGATACTCTCGATCAAAATCCAAACCATGAGGCCGAGTCAACCCATCCAACAATACCACGATGCCGTCGTGTCGACCGTCACCATTGTCGTCACGTTTTAATAACAGTACTTTGCCCTCTCTAGGCTGACTCACCAGCAAATCACCCGCTTGAGTTAATGCCATAAAGCGAATTTTTTTCAACCCTATCGCGTATTGACCAATAGAAAAACCCTCGGGGACAGTCAAGCGCTGCTCGACCGCTATTTCAGAGGGGGATTCAACGCCCAAACCCAAGACGCCATTAAGCATGACCCAAAAGTTAGAAACAGGACCAACTGCGAATAAAACCACGATGGCAATGGTCATTACTGCTATCAGCATAATGATTGTTTTGATCACCCGTACAATCCAGACACCCATAACCTAAACCCTTAATGGTGTTGACCCAGCGCCCATGGCTAGGCAAGAACTTAACTTTAACCCTACCCCAGTGGTACCCTCTACATTGATCGCCGCGGCATTTAAGCTAAACTGAACACAGTTCTTCTGAGAGCCATGGAGCAATAGCTAACCATGAAATACCTATTTGAAGTACATATCAAGCCTGGACACAAAGCCGAGGAATACGCCGACGCCTGGATTCGCGCCAGTAAGATTATTCAACAAGCACCAGGAGCGCGCGGCACCGAGCTGCACCGCAAACTGGATGACCCCAGTGTGCTCATTGCTATTGCCACGTGGGAGAGCAAAGAACAACGCGATGCCATGGAGTCGCATCACGATGAAAACGTCGCCACCATCATCCGCAGTGCCGCGCCCTTTTGTGATATTCACCCCATTGGTGAATTTGATGACCCAGAATGGGTAGTGATGCCGCCCAAAAGCTAGAGTTACTCTAACCAATCGATACGTACTATGAAGTTAATCCCAAACGCTTTAAGCTCTGTCATACCATATAGACAGCCATTAAAATAAGCGGGGGATGAACCCCTTTGTTTTTCTCATATAATCTTTATAACTGCCACCGAAAAACAATATATTCTCCATCTCTTCAACTTTAGCTGTGGCGATTAAAAACACCGTTGATATCAGCGCCGCAGAAAAACTCAATGAGGTAATATTTTTTAACAAAACACCCCAAGTAAACAGCATCAAAGAACAATACATCGGATGCCGAATATATTTAAAAACACCATCCGTTACCAGCTCCGTAGTGTTTTCAAACCCAAGATTTTCCGCAGCCACCTCTCTTACCTGTCGGGCACCGCCTAGCTTTCTCAAAAAATGAAAACCCTGAACCACAAGAAAAATGGATAGGAATAACAAAATCCAGGACACTATTTGTAAGGGAGAAAAAATATCCCGATACCAGAAAGGCGCATTGATTAAAACCAGTGCCAATATCCCCTCAAAGGCAAAAAAACGATAAAAACCATGCGAGCAACTATTGTGCAAGGACCTCCATGAGCAAACAATCAGCGCACTGGTTAACACAATAAAAATAGCAAGACGAACGACTGACAATGACTCCAAACCCAAAGGCCTCTTACCTATTAAAACTAAACCTACCCGTAGAGAGTAGAATACTATTTATAGCGAGCGGCCTATGCAGTATTAATGACCAGCTGCGTATTTTATCACTAACGTCGTTCTAACCCTTCTCCTCTATCAATATTATACAAATTGAACAGAAGAAAGCAGGTTACGCCTTACTAACCGATCCCTGATCTACAGCCACTATTTAACTCCTCAAATTTTTTCACTGCTCTACTCACTGTTGCGTAACTTTTTGAATAAGCCCTGCCGACATCGGCTAACGTGTAATGCCCACTCAAATAAGCGCGAGCCATACCTTCCTTCTCTACATAATGGCTAACGTAGTAATCCAGTGGCTTTATCGGCGCCAGTTTTTGAGGTTTGGGAATATCCTCCAACGACTGATCTGCCCTGAGCTTGCTCTGGGCCTCTTCTACAAACTCATCAGTGCCAAGAAAGACTTGGTTTTTTAAATACTGCCAAGGGGACGGCTGGGCTTTCCCTTCAGCAACAAAATCTCTGTATTTGATACTTGCTCGCGCGCGCTGACTACTAAAATTACCCAGCACCCAATCAGTCGTTAACGCCTTAATTGGTTCAACCATACCCGCTATAGCTCGATAACTGCTCCACGGCCAATCTCCTACTACTTTAACCATCTGTGCCCGAACGGGGTTTAAGACTATATAGCGGCATAACTCAAGCAGATAGCTATCACGCTCTACCATAATAGCCTTAAAACGCCCCTGGAATACATGCCCCACACGATGATGCGTCCGGTTGAAATACTGGGTGTAACCACCGTTCAAATACTTCATCCCTTTCGACAGCGTAGGATTTTGGGTCTCTATAAGCAGATGATAGTGGTTAGTCATCAAACAGTAACTATGACAAACCCATCCGTATCGTTCACAGCCGTTGGCTAACAGCATTAGAAAATGCTCTCGATCGGAATCAGAGCAATAAATAGCCTGCTGGTCATTACCGCGAGAAGTTACATGATACAACGCACCCGCATATTCAATCCGTAACGGTCTAGCCATAATTATTAAACAGGCGAGGAATTTATCGTGAAGAGTAAGTAGGTGTCGCTAAAATGTCAAATGTAAGGCCTGACCCCTTAGTGTTATTAATGCTCCAAAGCAGACGCTAATGTGAAAAATAATATTCGTTTCATCGCATATAATGGCCAAATTTTTTTGAGATTCTATTAACCCAGCTGCCAATCTCCTTTAAAGCCTGTCTGAAGGACTGACAACACCTTTACCTCCTCTGTTAACAACATGCGTATAGATTTCTGTTGTGGTTACGTCGGAATGACCTAGCAATACTTGAATTGTACGAATGTCATACCCGGCTTCCAGTAGATGTGTCGCAAAGCTATGCCGAAAGCTATGTGATTTAGCGGGCTTGTTGATTCCCGCTTGTTTAAAAGCTTTGCGGATATGTTTACTGAGTGCTGACGGGTGAAGGTGGTGTCTTCTTATTGCTTCTGAACGAGGGTCTTTTCCCACGGTGCTGGATGGGAACAGGAATTGCCAGGGTGTTTCTCTAGAAGCATTTGGATATTTACGATTTAAAGCATCTGGCATATAGACCTCACCATACCCATCTTCCAAGTCTTGAGCATGAAGCAATTTTACTTTCGTAATTTGGCGCTTAATGGGCTCTATAAGCCCTTGAGGTAGCATGGTCGTGCGATCTTTATTTCCCTTTCCAGAACGAACATAAATATTATTACTGCCAAAATCTATATCTTTAATACGCAGAGATAATAATTCAGCACTGCGAAGTCCTGTACCGTACATGAGCTTCACCATTAAGCGTGGAGTGCCTGATAGAAACGATAGAATTTCGGTTATTTCCTGCTGAGTGTAAACAACAGGGAGCCGGCGGGGAGCTTTGGCTGGTGAAAAGGAAAGGTCCGGCATATCAATGCCCATAAATTTCTTATAGAGATATACCAGTGCGTTAAGTGCAATTTTTTGAGTATTTATCGAACAATACTGATTAACAGCTAAGTATGTTAGGAATGCTTCAACATCAGCAATGCCTAAATTTTTAGGGTGTTGTTTGTTGTGAAAATAGATAAACCGTTTAACCCAATGAATGTAGGTCTGCTCGGTTTTATAGGCTAATCCTTGTTGTCTAATGTGCCAGCGAAGTTGATCGAGAAAGCGGGTGGGTTTAGCTTGTAGTTTGTGGCGTATATCGTCCATGATCGCTCCAGAACTGTTTTTATATACAGTACACCGTCAGCTGATTAACTGTCAAACCTACCCCAAATAAGGGGACCCCTTTCCCATTATCTAGGAAAAAGAGCTATAACTTATTGATTTTAAAAGCGAACAATATATGATTTGAGTGAAGGGATTGAATATGCGGGCAGCGGAATCGCTCTT